>Ga0066256_1000170_pt1 | contig 278812 bp, 237 predicted proteins | sample ThiBio_1000_biof_FD_87107 | JGI IMG/M metagenome (GOLD analysis project Ga0066256, IMG submission 87107) | Wastewater bioreactor microbial communities from Cape Town, South Africa - Thiocy_expt_1000_biof (version 2) | ecosystem: Engineered > Bioreactor > Thiocyanate-remediating >... | reverse complement strand
CGGTCCTGCGATCTGCGCCGCGCGCCATGCGCCGAACAACCAGCCCGAGCCGATGATCGAGCCCAGGCCGGTAAGCATCAGGGCGAACGGGCCGACATCGCGGCGGATCGCGCGTTCTTGGGTCATGCGAGGTTCCCGTAGCGGCGCGAAGCGCGCCGTGAAGGGGCCGATGGTTGCAGAATTGACCGCCCCATGTCACCCCGCAGAAGTCACCCCGGGTCAAGCCCCACCCGCAGGAGCCCGCTCGCAGGCGATGCTTTTCCATAGTTCGACAAGAGCATCGCCCGCGAGCGGGCTCCTGCGGCTGAGGCTCAGCATTGCAAGGTAGGCATCGCCCGCGAGCGGGCTCCTACAGGGGGCGGCTCAGCACTCGATGACGTTGACTGCGAGGCCGCCGCGCGAGGTTTCCTTGTACTTGTCCTTCATGTCCCGCCCGGTGTCACGCATGGTCTTGATCACCTTGTCGAGGCTGACGCGATGCTTGCCGTCGCTCTTCAGCGCCATGCGGCTGGCGTTGATGGCCTTGACCGAGCCCATCGCGTTGCGTTCGATGCAGGGGATCTGCACCAGGCCGCCGATCGGGTCGCAGGTGAGGCCGAGGTTGTGTTCCATGCCGATCTCGGCCGCGTTCTCGACCTGCATCACGTTGCCGCCGAGTGCGGCGGTGAGGCCGCCGGCGGCCATCGAGCAGGCTACGCCGACTTCGCCCTGGCAGCCCACTTCGGCGCCGGAGATCGAGGCGTTTTCCTTGTACAGGATGCCGATGGCGGCGGCGGTGAGCAGGTACTCGATGATGCCTTCGTCGTCGGCCTTGGGACAGAAGCGCAGGTAGTAGTGGCCGACGGCGGGGATGATGCCGGCCGCGCCGTTGGTGGGTGCGGTGACCACGCGGCCGCCGGCGGCGTTTTCCTCGTTGACGGCCAGTGCGTAGAGATTGACCCAGTCGAGGATGGTCAGCGGATCCTTCAGCGCGGCCTCGGGCTGATTGCGCAGGTCGTCCAGCATTGCGGGGGCGCGACGCGTCACTTTCAGTCCGCCGGGCAGGGTGCCGGGTGAACGCAGGCCGCGTTCGACGCAGTCCTTCATCGCCTGCCAGATGGTGAGCAGACCGGCGCGGGTTTCCGCCTCGGGGCGCCACACGCTTTCGTTGGCCATCATCAACTGCGCGATGGTCAGGTGGTGCTGCTTGCACAGCGCCAGCATCTCGTCGCCGGTGTTGAACGCATAGGGCTGGGCGGTGGTGTCGGCGACGATGCGATCCTCCGCCGCCTCGTCGGTGTTGACCACGAAGCCGCCGCCGACCGAGTAGTAGTCGCGCGTGGCCAGTTCGTTGCCGTCGGCATCGTAGGCGGAGAAGCGCATGCCGTTGGTGTGGAACGGCAGCTTCTGTCGCTTGTTGAAGACCAGGTCGGCCTTCTCGTCGAAGGTTATCTCGTGCCTGCCGAGTAGACGGATGCGGCCCGTGCCGCGGATGCGCTCGAGCGTGGCGGGAATCTGGTCGGGATCGACGGTGTCCGGATGCTGGCCCTCGAAGCCCAGCAGCACGGCCTTGTCGGTGCCGTGGCCGCGGCCGGTCATGGCCAGCGAGCCGTACAGCTCGGCACGCACGCGGGCGACGCGGTCGAGCACGCCCTTTTCCTCCAGCCAGCGTTCGGCGAAGCGCGCGGCGGCGCGCATCGGGCCGACCGTGTGCGAGGAGGACGGACCGATGCCGATCTTGAACAGGTCGAATACGCTGACGGCCATGGATGCGCTGCGAGGTGAAGGATTGAACCAGCTATTCTACGCGGCGCCCCGATCCATTCGCAGCAGCATGTCCGACCTCATCCTCTACCAGCGCGATTACTGCCACCTGTGCGACAAGGCCCTCGCCGTGATGGCCGAGGGGCGCGCGCCGGATTTCGACAGCGAGTGGGTGGACGATTCGCCTGAGCTCGAGCAGCGCTATGGCACCCGCGTGCCGGTATTGCGCGATGCGCGCGACGGGCGCGAGCTGGATTGGCCGTTCGACGCCGCGGCGGTGCGCGCGTTCCTGGGTCTGCCGTAGGGCGGGCACCGCCCGCCGGCTTTTCGACAGGGTGCAAGGTTGGGCAAGGGCGGCGGGCAGTGCCCGCCCTACGCGGTCCGTAGGGTGTCCCGTTGTTGCGATCAGCGGGAGCGCGACTTCAACCGCTTGAGGATTTCCTCGCGCGCCTCGCGCAGGATCGAATCGCGATCCAGGCTGGCGACGACATCGGCGACGGCGCGCTTGGCGCCGGCTTCGCCCCAGGACTTGCCGCCGACCAGGTAGCGTTCGGCGGCGCGGCCGATCAGCACGGTGGCATACCAGCCCAGCGCGCCCTGCGCGGCGGCGGTGACCACCACGGAGAGGCCGGCACTGATGCCCTTCAGTGCGGAGGCGACCAGTTGCATGCCCCAGATCGCGCCCATCAGTGCGGCCAGCTGCGCCGAGATCACCGCCACCAGCCGGCCGGACTCGGCGCGGGTCAGCGGCAGGCCGTAGATGCGCGAGAGCTGCACCACCATCGCCGCGTCCAGCCCGGCGGCGGCGAGCAGGTCGGCCACCGGGATCGGGTTGAGCGCCACGGCGACGCCCTTGGCGATGCAGTAGTTGTGGATCAGTTTCGCCGCCACGGCCTTGCGGGTCTGCGCGATGCGCGCGCTGACCTGGTCGGTGAGGCGGCCGGCGTAGAGGCCGGCATTGATCGCCGAGAGCGCCTTGCCTTCGCGTGCGGCGATCGCCAGCAGGCGTTCGCGCAGCACCGCGACATCCGCCACGCGGGGTTGTTCGTGGACGTGCTCCTGGCCGCGCGCGTCGACTTCCACCACACGCTGCGGGGTCGGGTGCGCGGCGACGGCCAGCACGTCCTCGGTGCGGACGAGGCCGGCGGTGCGCTGGCGCAGGTGGTCGAGCAGGCCGTCGCGTTCGTCGGCGCCGTAGCGATCGGCCTTGTTCAGCGCCAGCAGCAGCGGACGCTGGGTGGCGGCCAGCGTCTTCAGCGCGTCGAGTTCCTCGCGGGTGAGGTCGCCGTCGCAGACGAAGATCACCAGGTCGCTGACCTCGGCGACGTCGAACGCCAGCTTCTCGCGCGCCTCGCCGTCGAGCTCGTTGATGCCGGGCGTGTCGATCAGCACCAGGCCGTCGTGCTGCGCCTCGTCGAGCACGGCGTGTTCGGCGTCCGTGGTGGTGCCGTGCAGGACGCCGACGCGGAACGCCTCGCGCCCGAGCAGGGCGTTGCCCAGCGCCGACTTGCCGGCGGAGACGCGACCGAACACCGCCACGTGCAGCTCGCCGCGTTCGAGCCGGGCCAGCATGCTTTCGATGCGGCGGAATTCGCCGGCCAGCTCGCTGCGCACCGAAGGCGGGATCGCCGGGTCGTCGAGCAGGCTGCGCAGGCTGTCGGCGACGCGGCTGGAACCGTCATCGACGCGTGCGGTGGGTGCGGTCCCGCGCGCCGGTTCGTGCCGGAGCCGGCTGCGCAGGCGCCGCCACCAGGACGCGTCGCTCATCGAGGGGTCTACTTCGCGGCCAACTGCAGGTGCGCGGTGATCTTCACCTCGGCACCGATCACCGAGGTGTCGGCGTACTCGCCCGAGCCCACGCCGAAATCAAGCCGCTGCACCGTGCCGCTCACGTCCAGCGTGGCGCCGCTCCCTTGCGGGGCGAAGTTCACCTGCAGGCTCACCGGCTTGCTCACGCCGCGCAGGGTGAGCGTGCCGTCGGCGACTACCTGGTTGCCGCTCTTGCGGAAGCCGGTGGTGACGAAATGGGCATCGGGATACTTCGCCACGTCGAAAAACGCCTCGCCGGGCAGCGCCGAATCGCGGTCGCTGTCGCCGGTCTGCACGCTGGCCGTGTGCACGGTCACGTCGAATTTCGATGCGGCCAGGTTGGCCGGGTCGTAGCTGATCGCGGCGCTCCACTGGCCGAAATGGCCCTGGAACGTTTCGCCCTGGAAGGTGCTGCTGAAGCCGAGCGTGCTCGACGCCGGCTGCACGGTGTAGTCCGCCGCGGCGGCCAGGCCGGGCAGGGCGAGGGCAAGCAGAAGAGTGGCGAGGCGTTTCATCGGCGGTCTCCTTCGGGCGGGTTCGCGCGCAGTCGGCCGAACGGAAGCATCCGGCGCAGCACGTTGTCCTGGTCGAACACATGATGCTTCAGCGCGCCGCCGACGTGGGCCAGCAGCAGCAGGACGAGAAACCAGAACAGGTACTCGTGAACGCCGTGCGCGAAGTGGCGCAGCGCGTCGTTCTTTTCCGCCAGCGCCGGCAGGTTGAACTGCTTGAACCATTGCAGCGGCTTGCCGGTGACCGAGTTGAACCACCAGCCGCTGAGCGGGATTGCCAGGATCACCACGTACAGCACGGCATGCATCGCGTGCGCCGCCAGCGCCTGCCAGCGCGGCATCGGTTCGTCCGGCGGGCGGCGGTCGAAGGCGCGCCACACGATGCGCAACAGCACCAGCGCCAGCACGGTGAGTCCGATCGACTTGTGCAGCGCCAGCCAGTTGAGCTTGCGCATCGGCGAGCCGGCCAGGTCCATCATCAGGCCGAAGATGCCGTTGCCGATGATCGCCAGCGCGATGATCCAGTGGAAGAACTTGCTGACCGCGCCCCATTGGCGATCGTTGTTGCGCAGGCTCATGGCTGATCCTTTGTCGACGGTTGCTCGCGGGTGGCTTCCAGCTCCAGCCACACGCTGACATGGGTACCGATGGAGTTGCGGAAGGCGGTGATGCCGAAGTCGTTGCGATCCAGGCTGGCCGTGGCCGAGAAACCGGCTACCTCGTGCAGTTCGTAGATGGTCCGGGCGGCGCGGTTGAAAGTGAAGGCCAGGTCCACCGGGTGGGTGACGCCGCGCAGGGTCAGCTCGCCGTGCAGCACGCCGTGGTGCTCGTCCTTGCCCGTCACGCCGGTGCTGCGGAAGTGCGCGTAGCGATGCGTGGTGCAGTCGAGCAGCGCCGGCTTGCATACGGCCTTGTTCCAGTCGGCGTCGCCCATGTCGAGGCTGGCCAGGTCGATGTCCAGTTCGGTCGCCGCCGTGCTCCAGTCATCGGGGTCGAAGCGCAACCAGCCACGCGCGATGTGCAGCCGCCCGAACGGCCGCGAGTAGCCGTTGTGGCTGATGCTGAAGACGATCTGGCTGTGCACGGTGTCGTAGCGCCAGGTGTTCTCGGCCGCATGCGCCGCTGCCAGCGGCAACAGCATTGCCGCGAGACTCCACAGCCAGCGGGTTGGAGGCAGACGGAACATGCGCCGAAGTCTGGCCGATCGACGGCCCGACTGCCAGCGCCGGGGGCTGAACGGTGGGTTTCCGTGGTTGATTCAATGAGGGAGCGGTTGATCTCGACCTCTGCTCCCTTTTGATCTTGGGCTTTTTGCTCGCCCGCTCCTGCACATACGCGCGGACGGCCACGTCCGCGCCAAGGGCAAAACGTTCAGAACGTGCGCTGCACCGAGTAGTCGGCCAGCGTGGCCAATGCATCGCGATGCGTCGAAGGCGGCAGGGTGGCGAGGGCTTCACGCGCGGCCTGGGCATGCCGCAGGGCGCGGTCGCCGGTGCGTTCCAGGGCGCCGGAGTCGCGGATCGAGGCGATGATGCGTTCCAGCGAGTCGAGTCCGCCGTGTTCGATCGCGTGGCGCAGCGACTGCGCCTGTTCCGGGCTCGCCTTTTCCAGCGCATAGATCAGCGGCAAAGTCGGCTTGCCCTCGGCGAGGTCGTCGCCGATGTTCTTGCCCAGGGTGCCGGCGTCGCTGGTGTAGTCGAGCAGGTCGTCGGCGATCTGGAAGGCGTAGCCCAGCTCCATGCCGTAGCGGCGCAGCGCGGCCACCTGGTTCTCCGGCAATCCGCCGAGGATGCCGCCCAGCTCGGTGGCGGCGGCGAACAGCACCGCTGTCTTGCGCTCGATCACGGCCAGGTACGCCCCCTCGCCGACGTCGGCGTTGCCGATGTTGAGCAGCTGCAGCACCTCGCCCTCGGCGATGGTGTTGGTGGTGTCGGCGAGGATGCGCATGATGCGCATGTCGTCCAGTTCCACCATCAGCTGGAACGAGCGCGAGTAGAGGAAGTCGCCGACCAGCACGCTGGCGGCGTTGCCCCACAGCGCGTTGGCGGTCTTGCGGCCGCGACGCAGGTCGGACTCGTCGACCACGTCGTCGTGCAGCAGGGTGGAGGTGTGGATGAACTCGATGATCGCGGCGAGCTTGATGTGGTGCTCGCCGCGGTAGCCGGCGGCACCGGCGGCCAGCACGTGCAGCATCGGGCGCAGCCGCTTGCCGCCGGAGGCGATGATGTGGTCGGCGATCTGGTTGATCAGCACCACGTCGGAGGACAGCCGGCGGCGGATCAGTGCGTCGACGCGCTGCATGTCGGCGGCGGCGAGGTCGCGCACCTGGGCGAAGTCGGCGGGGCGGTTGGCGTCGGCAGGCATCGAATTCATGGGTGCATCGCAGCGGCGTAAGGCGCGATTATAGGGTCTGCAGGAACTTGCGCCGCGACATGTCGCCGCAAACGGCGGCGCGGGACTCGCCCCTATAATGCGGGCCATGCCCGTCCCGACACCTCTTTCCCGGTGAGCAAACTCTCCAGCCTCGAACGACGCAGTGCGTTGACGCTGGCCTGCGTGATCAGCCTGCGCCTGTTCGGGCTGTTCCTGATCATGCCGGTGTTTTCGCTGTACGCGAAAGCGATGCCCGACGCGACCGGCTTCATGATCGGGCTGGCGCTGGGCGTCTACGGCATCGGCCAGGTGCTGCTGCAGATTCCGCTGGGGCTGCTGTCGGACCGGATCGGGCGCAAGCCGGCGATCACCATCGGCTTGATCCTGTTCGCCATCGGCGGACTGATCGCGGCCATGTCGCATACGCTGGCCGGCATCGTGGTCGGCCGCGCGGTGCAGGGCATGGGCGCCGTGGCCGGCGCCGGCATCGCGCTGGCGGCGGACCTCACCGCCGAGGAAAACCGCGGCAAGGCGATGGGCATCATCGGCGTGTCGATCGGCCTGGCGTTCCTGCTGGCGCTGATCCTGGGGCCGCCGCTGGAGGCGGTCGCCGGCTTGCCCGGGCTGTTCGCCGCCACCTCGATCCTGGCGCTGGTTTCGCTGGCGCTGCTGTGGCTGATCGTGCCCACGCCGGCGCGCGCCCAGGCGCCGGCGGCGGCGGGTTTCGGGGCCGTGCTGGCCATGCTGCGCGACGGCCGCATGCTGGTGTTGAACGGTTCGGTGTTCTTCCTGCACGCGCTGCTCACCGCCAGCTTCGTCGGCCTGCCGCTGCTGCTGGCGAACACCTTGCACCTGCCGGTGAACCGGCACTGGGAGCTGTACCTGCCGGTGATGACGGTCGCCGCGTTCGTGATGGGCGCGAGCCTGCACCACATGCGCGAGGTGGCGCAGAGCCTGCGCATCGTGACGGTCTGCGTGGTGGCGATCGGGCTGGCGCTGCTCGGTTTCGCCCTTTCCGGCAGCCATCTGGCGGCGTTCGGGGTGGCCGCGGCGGTGTTCTTCTCCGCCTTCAACCTGCTGGAGGCGGCACTGCCCAGCCTGGTCTCGCGGCTGGCGCCGGGGCACCTGCGCGGCGCGGCGATGGGCGCGTATTCCACCAGCCAGTTCATCGGCGCCTTCGTCGGCGGTGCGCTCGGCGGCATCGCGCTGGGCCGGCTCGGGCCGGATGGCGTGTTCGCCTGCGCCGCCGCGTTCACCCTGCTGTGGTTGCCGCTGGTGATCGCCGGCTCGCGCCGGATCGGCCGCCAGGCCGCCGGCGAAGCCCAGATCGCGTAGGGCGGGCACGGCCCGCCTGCTCTGCGGGATCCCGACAAACGGCGGGCCGTGCCCGCCCTACGCCGTGGGCCTGCGCTGGGGTTTGCAATAGCCGATCGGCGGGCCAATGATGGAGTCTCGGCGGTTCGCGCTGCATCGAGTAGTGCTCCGATGGCTCACGAAATCATCGCGCTGATGGCGCAGTACGGCGTGCTGCTGGTTTTCCTCAACGTGCTGGTGACCCAGCTGGGCGCGCCGCTGCCGGCCGTGCCCACGCTGGTGGTGGCCGGTTCGCTGGCGGCCGCCGGCGGGCCGCTGGCGCTGGCCGGCACGATGGCCGCGGTGGTGGCGGGCTGCCTGCTCGGCGATTCGTTCTGGTACGTCGCCGGCCGGCGCTACGGTGCCGGGGTGATGCGCCTGCTGTGCCGCATCTCGCTGTCGCCGGACTCCTGCGTGCAACGCTCGGAACTGCGTTTCCAGCGCTGGCGCGGGCAGGTGTTGCTGGTCGCCAAGTTCGTGCCGGGGCTGTCGACCGTGGGGTCGTCGCTGGTGGGCGCGATGAGGCTGCGCTGGCCTGCGTTCATGCTGTTCGACGGGCTGGGGTCGCTGCTGTGGGCCGCGCTGTGGACCGGGCTGGGCTACACCTTTGCCGCGAGCGTCGACCGCGTGCTGTCCGCTGTCGCCAGCGCCGGCACGCTGGCGATCCAGCTGCTGCTGGCGCTGCTGGTCCTGTACGTGCTGGCGCGCTGGTGGCAACGGCGCCGGCTGCTGCACACATTGCGGATGGCGCGCATCACGGTCGACGAATTGCACCAGGCGATGCGTACCGAGCGCGCCCCGGTGGTGGTCGACGTGCGGCCCGAGGCCTCGCGCCAGCTCGACACCCGCGTCGTGCCCGGCGCGCTGCTGGTCGATGCGCAAGGCATCGATCGCACCGTCCACGACATCCCGCTCGACCGCGAGCTGGTGCTCTACTGCAACTGCCCGAACGAGGTATCCGCCGCGCGCGCGGCAAAGGTACTGATCGCCCAGGGTTACCGCCGGGTGCGGCCGCTGCTCGGCGGACTGGAGGCATGGGACGCCGCCGGCTACGGCGTCGAACGGCTGCCGGGCGCCGGTGATCCGGGCGACCCGAAGGTGGCGGGCACGACGCTGGCCTGAGGCGTCGACAGGTACGCACGGCAGACCGGGCCGATACCCACGCTCGTTTCCGCTCCCGGCCGCTGGACTGAGCCCCTCTCGCGGTTATGATAGCCAGCCAGTTTCACCACTCCGGTCGCAACCCCTCGCAGAATTTGCGACCGGCTCAACCGATGTGAGCGCTCAAAAGTTATTGGTAATCTAAGATCTTGAATTGTTGGGATTCGTGTTTTGCGCGCTAACCTAAAGTTAGTGGTAGGGCATGAGGCGAGCAGGTAAAGGTGTTCAAAAGTTATTGGTGACTTTCCCCGCACTCTGCTTCCCGAGGCAAGAACGATTGTCTCTACCGTTGTGTGCGGAAAACCATAAAGTGGCCGCTTTGGCCGTTTTATGATCTCGCTGAAAGCATAAAGTGACCATGAAGCGTTTGAAGCGTCCTCGTTTTTCCGAGTCACCCGGAAGTAGAGGTGGTGGATGATGCCATGGCGATGGCGTAGGCGGGTACATCGCACGCGATCGACGCGAGCTTTATGCCCACATGGTCTTCAATATCCTGGTGACCAATGACGATGACCATCTGCGCAACCATGCGTTTCTCTATGATGAAAAGGCCGAAGGCTGGCGCCTGAGCCCACTGTATGACGTGGTGCCCAAGCCACAGGCAGCGCAGGAACGCATGCTGCACCTTTCTGTCGGGCCGCAGGGCCGGGTCGCACGGCTGGACAACGCGCTGGCGGGCGCGGGGCGCTTTGGCCTGCTGCCACCGGATGCGGCCGCGATTGTGGATCATGTCGTGAGAGCGGTGCGAAGCTGGCGCGACACATTCGAACGGTTGGGCGTATCGACACGCGATTGTGGCCGGGTGAGCAGCGCCTTCCGGCGCGCCGGCGACATCGGCATGCGGGAGGTGGAACGCCATCTCTAGGTGCCTGTCGACGTGGGCGACTGAGGCGAGGCTGTTGATTTCCGCCGAAAACTGAGCCGGGTTTTTCATCGAAAAGTGAGCCACCCGTTCGTGCTGCGGATTAGCTCAGATCAGGGATGAAGTTGAGGTCTTGGCCTCCCTTTTGATGTCGGTGCCATGGTTCAATCGCTACTTGCTTTCCGTCGGGATCATTGGCCGCACTATGCGTAGAATTCTCTCCCTCAAGTGTCTATGCGGAAAGAAGCGGAGACGGGTAATGGCCTTCTATCTCGGAGTAGGATTCATCACGTTCTTCACAGTCGGGGTTGTTGTACTTGGTGGCGTATTGAGCGAACGACGGAAGAAGCAGGAGCGCCACTGAGCATGCGTTGAACAAGGTTGGGGAGCTAACCGGCTCGCGTAATTCTTCCCGGCAGTGACCGCCGGCACGGGTGCGTCCTGTTCTGCCAGCTTGTCGGCGAAACCTCAACTAGCACTCACGCGTAAGTGGGCAGGCCCCGTTTTGCAAGACGCGTCTTACAAATCGGCTTTTCGAGGGCCGGTCAGCACGCATAGCCGCTTACACAGGTCTTACTGGCGTATACCGTCAGTTTTACGACGGTTCTTCGAGCACACCGTGCTGCTGGCACGCCTCCACGACCTGGTGAGCGGCGAGCGCTTCTCGGTGGACGGCGCGCAGTTGGAAGCGTGGGTCTCGCACAAGACTTCAGGCCGAAGGACGGCAGCGATGGGGACGGCGACGGCAGCGATTTCCGCGGGCAGAAGCGCCGCAACGACACGCACGCCTCGACCACCGACCCGGATGCGCGGTTGATGCGCAAGGGCAGGGGGGACGTCGGGGGGAAGGAGGCCAAGCTAAGCTACGGCAAAAGACGCGCACCCGGCGTTCGCGAAATGGCCTCTGGAGCCTGGACCCTGTCATGGCGACAGCGAATAGCTACCGCAGCGGCTCTGAAAGGGGCTTTCTAAACAGCCTGCCAAGGCGGCCAGCAAGGCGGGCGCATCTTAGCCGCAGCAGTCACGACGCTGAACTCGCGCAGCAACCCATCACGCGGGGCTGGTCCACGTTGTTCGGGCACTATGCGTACGCCCCCGATTCTGCGCAGGCCAAGAGTTGACGAATCCGCTGCCGGCCCAACGCAGTACCGGCGATGTTTGCTGGTGGCGTAAAGCCGAGCGCAGGAAGCGGGCTCTTGAGCCAAGTTCTGACCCAGCACCTGGCGTCGAACGCTTCACCGGTTCCGCTACGCGCGAGCATACCCTCGACGAATCGGGTGAGTTCGGATTCAAACTGAGCTCGGGTAGGGTGTTCTGTAGCCATGAGATCACTCAAGATTTGTTGGCCGTTACAAGGCTGCAAGGTTGCGGCCGTGCGGTAATGTCTTCGATAAATTGGGGGCCATCCCATCTGGTTTTGTCTGATGATCTGACTGCGATTCATCCGCCACGTAGACTCGGAACTTACGCTGGATCACTCCATGGAGCAACGTCCGATGTCGCCAGAACTCGTCACGAGCCCTTGGACGGTCGCCGGGCGCGCCGTCGGATTCTCGCCTCGTTGAATTCTTGAAGGAAGGCCAGCCGGCTATCTGGTCTAGGCTCACCGCGGGTCAGACAGCTCGGTGTAATGTCCAAGTATTGAAACCATCAAAGTATGAACCTGCGGGAATGTTTCGAATGAACGCCAACACACGTATCGTCCTGCAAGTGACCGTGCAGGAAAAACGGCACTTTGCGGCGAAGGCTGCGCGACTGGGTATGACGGTTTCCGAGCTGATGCGCCGAGGTGTCGTCGAGTATTTCCCGGACGAAGCCCACCTTGTCGCGTGGGCCGCCGCCGCCGAGGCCTCGGCCCGGCGGTCCATGGCGGCGATGGACGAAGCTTACGCATGCATCGAAGCGAGCAATGCTCGTATTGAGGCGATGGAAGCATCACACGCCGCGCGCGGGCGCGGCGATTAGGGAGCGTTATCGAGGATAGGGACGGGAAGGATGTCTCTGCCTTGCAGCAATCACTTGGCGCGGAAACTTATCGATCACCATCCACATCACGGCCGAGGCGCTGGTGTCGGCCGCACTGGCGTAACGGAAATAGCTCACATCGCGGGGTAGACCCGCGGTGCCGCGTGTCGCGCTCGGGAGCGAGTAAGGGCCACAGCTCTTAGCCGTTCCGGTTTTCGGCGATACTGTTCCTCGCAGGCACGGAACGGTCGCAGCTTCTGTGACGGCGGATCGCTATTACGGCAATGCGGCCAGGCGGGGAGAGCTACCTCCTCGTCCGGTCCTACCGCCGGCACCTCGCACAAGGACTGGACATGGCGCATTTCCCGCTGTTGGAACAGATGATCGTCGAGCACTACGGCCTCTACCCAGGCAAGGATGGGCAGGGCCGGTTCGAGATCCCCTTCCGAGAAGGCCTGACCCTGATCTTGGGCGCCAACGGCCTGGGCAAAACCACGCTGATCACGATGCTGTTCCGGATGCTCACCGGCACAGGCGACATCCCGCTGCCGCAGGGGCGCATCGGTTCGGTGGATCTGAGCGTGCAGAACCTCGACCGCTGGTCGCAGCGTCAGTTCGCCAACCGCGTCAATGACGGCGCACAGAACGCGAGCGCGCAGCTGAGCTTCCAGCTTGGCGCCAAGCGTTTCCAGGTCACCCGTCGCCTGAGGGACCTGGCGCTGACGACTTTCATCATTGACGGCGAGGCCGCCGACACCGAGGAACTGACCTTCCGCAATGCCATCGCCGCCGCGGCGGAACTGGGCTCGTTCGGTGACTGGATCCTGGTGCTGCGCACGCTGGTGTTTTACTTCGAGGACCGCCGCGCCCTAGTGTGGGACCCCGGCGCACAGAAGCAGTTGCTGCGCGCCCTGCTACTCAGTCCGACGCTTGCACAGGAATGGACAAGGCGCGAGCGCCTGATCCTCGAGCTCGACTCACGCATGCGTAACCTCGACAACGCACTCAAGCGCGAAAAGCGCGAGAGCGCCAAGATCGACCAGAAATCGACCTCCGCCCCGGGCGTGCGCCAGGCGCTTGCGGCCGCCCAGACGCACCTGGACAAGCTGCAGGAACGCCACGCCACGCTAGTGGAGCGCCTGGACCTAACCGACCGCATGCGTCATCGCGCCCGTCTGGATGCGCTCCGGGCCGAAGCGGAACAGGACAGGGCCCTGCGTGAGCTCGAACGCGCACGCCTGCTAACGATCGATGCCCACCTACCTCACGCCGACGAATCCATTCGCTTTATCCTGGCGCGCCTGATGTCGGACGCAACCTGCCTTGTATGCGGCACCGAAGATGTTGCGGCGCGCCGCCAGTCACTCGAGCAGGCCTTGGAAGCGCGCCACTGCGTTATCTGCGACTCTCTTATCGAGATGTCCATGCCGGCAGACGTCACGGAAATCACTGATGCGCGCCTTCAGACACTCAAGGCTGCCTACGACGCCTCCGTGGTGCAGGCGGCCGACCAAACACGCGAGCGCGACGAGGCCAATGCCGCGCACCTGGCCACCAGCGCGGAACTAGCCGCGTGCGCCCAAGAGCGCGATGAAGTGGACCAGAAGGTGCGCGACCTGCAGGCGCAACTGCCTCCGGACCAGCGCCGCGTCACCGATCAGCAGCGCAGGCTCGACGCAGCCAACGAGCTGGTCATCGACATGCGAGCGCGCCTGAAGGTCGCGCGCACCGAGTTCGGCGAATTCCTCGGCGGACACCGCGCGCACATCGCGCAGTTCGCCGACGCGATCAAGGCCAAGTTCGGCGAGGCAGCCAATGGCTTTTTGTTCGAAGACAGCCAGCTTAGCTGGTCGCCCACGCGCATGCAGGTCGGCCAAGCCGGCGCCGATGGCGTCGAGCCGGTCGAGTATCCGGCTTTCGCCGTCGATTTGACCGGCAGCGATTTCGCCGGCCTCAAGCGCCGTGGTGACCCCGAAGAGGTTTCGGAGAGCCAGCGCGAGTTCATCGATTTGGCCTTCCGCATGGCCCTGGTGCACGTGGCCGCGCCCAGCAGCGCCGCATCGCTGGTGATCGACGCACCCGAGTCCTCGTTGGACGCGGTGTTCGTCGAGCGCGCCGCTACCGTGCTCGGACTGTTCGCCAAGACCGGCAACCACGGGACCAACCGTCTGGTGGTGACCTCCAACCTTGGCTCCGGCACGCTGGTGCCGCGGCTATTACAGGAAATCAATGCACCGGGCGATCCGATGGCACCGGTGGTCGACCTCTTCCACGCCGGCGTGCCAACGCGCGCGATGGTGACCTGGAAAGAGGAGTACGCCGCGCTGTGGACGCATCTCCTCAAGGCCGTCCACAGTGACGACGATAGCGAACCCGAACCTGAAGACGAGCGCGACTACAAAAGCGGAGACGACGATGGTCATGGACACTGACCTGCGCGCCCGCCAGCAGTCCGTGCGCGTCTTGGTCCTGCTTGATGCCTTGGCGCGGGCTGGGCTGGTGCCCACGCCCGCGCCGGCCCTGCACGAGCTGGCATACTTGGCCAACGTGCTGTCGCCGGTATTCGACCTGACGCCCTTCGACGCCAAGCTGCTCAAGCGCGCCACCGGCCCGTACTACCCCGAGCTGCAGCTGGCCATCGACCGACTCGTCGGTCGCGGTCTGGTCGACGCGATGAAGGTCGAGTACCGCTACCTGGCCGAGGACAAGCGCTACCGCGTACTGGCGCAGTATCGCTTGCGGCGGCCGCTGGTGCGAGCGGCGCTGGAACGCCACGGGCAGGTGTTCGCACAAGAGGCGCAGTTCCTGCATGAACTCGCGGCCGCCTACAGCGTCCTGAGCGACGACAAGCTCGGGCACGCGGCAGTGCAGGACGCCCGCTACGCCGACATCTCGGTGGACGTGAGCGAGGTCATCGACTTCGGTGAGTACGACAATCCGGCCAAGAACTTCTCGCGCAATGCCGCGATGACCTTCGCCGCCGGGCGACGCCTGGAGCCGGCCGAGCGCCTGTACCTCTACCTCGACCACCTCAACACGCGGGTGGCCCATGGCTGAGCAGCCGTTGGTGGATCAGGGCGCGTGGGCGCAGGACGAAGACAAGCTCAAGGCTGTGGTGCTAACGGGCAAGGGCAGCGACATCGACCTGCCCGAAGATTTGCGCTTCCTGATCGCCGTGCGGCGCATGGTGTTGGCGCGCGAGCGCGAACCCGACGCCGAATTCGATTGCCCGGCGGCGATGGTGCTGGTGCCGGCGGCGTTCTTCGAGGCGTCGCCCGACGGCCTGGTGCGCCGGCCCTTCCTCAATTCCGGCAACTACCGGCTGACGGGGCAGGTGCATTACTTGGGCGTGGCGGCGACCGGTCGCTCGCGCGACTACGCCGGCGACGACGGCGCACTCCTTGACGCGTTGGCCGCAGATCACGCCGACATCCTGCCTACGGTGATCTACCTGCCCAAGGCGGGTGGCCACTCAAAGCTGAGTTGGTTCCCCTTCGGCGTTGCTCAAGACGACAAGGTGCAGACGTTGCCGGTGGCGCCCGAACCGCCCACGCCCGAGCGCATCCGCCATGTCATCGACGCGGTGTACGAGCACGAGCTCAAGTCGCCGGACCAGGTGGGCGCGAGTTTTAGCTTGTGGAAGGACCCGGCGAAGGGCTGGGCCGCGAAGAACGCCGAGGAGCGCGTGCAGTACGCGGTGCGCTTGGGTCTAAGCGGGCGCTTTAGCCCGCAGTGCCGCATCAAGGCCGAGCAGCCGGACAAGGACGGGCGCACCGACATCGAGATCATCGGCGACTTCGACGTCGCTCCCGGCAAGCAGACCAACTTCGCCGTGCTCGAGATGAAGGTGTTGCGCGAGCGCGGTTCCACCGGAGTGCTGCGCTCGCCGGCGCAAATCGACCAGCACGTGCGCGACGGCCTGGAGCAGGCCTCGACCTACGGCGATGATCGGCACTTCGAGGAGCGTATGTTGTGCTGCTTCGACATGCGTCCGACCAACACCGGGGCGGCCGCGGTGTTCGCGGCGATCAAAGACGACGCGGAAACGCTCAAGGTCCATCTGTGCTTGTGGTACCTGTACCGCGCCTCAGACGACTACCGCAAAGCCCAGGTGGCCGGAAAACTCACGGGCGGCTGAAGACAACCAGGTCCTCGCTGAGCTGGTGTCGGCCGCTTTGCTGCGGCGACACGCGCATCGACCGGAAGGGCGTCGTGCGCTCCACCTTCAGGCCCGCCGACGGCGCCAGGTCTGCCAGGATCTTGGCGACCTGCACGTGGATACCCGCGTACTGACTGTCGCCCACGACGAACCAGGCTTGGCCCTTGGACGGCAGCAGCTGCGCGCAGGTGCGCATCATGCCCTGCAGGTCGGCGAAGTAGGCCCCGACCATCGCGGGGATGCGGTCGTCCCACAAGGACTCCTGCGCCCGACGAAGGGCCCGCATCGTCTTGTCCAGGCGCGGGCAGCGCGGCGCTGCGGCGAACTCGCGCGAGATCTGTACATGCGAACTCAGCGTCGACTGGCGCAGGTCGCGGTTTTCGTCGAAGGACGTCAGATAGCCCAGCATCCACAACTCGAGGTTGTAGACATCGGTGTAGTCGAAGGAGTTGGGGTAGGGCGGCGAGCAGGTGATTTGGTCGACGGGGCCGATGCTCGCCAGCAGCTTGCGGCTGTCGCCGTACAGCACCGTGCCCTGGCGCATTGGGCGCGCGGCACAGGCGCCGATCTCGACGATCGCGGCCGCGACCGCATCGGCGAAGGTTGGTAGCACGCAGGTCGGATTGACGCGGCGCTCCTCCCAGTTGACGCGATACCGGCGCCCCTTGCCGCTGACGGACGCATTACTGAAACCGACCATTAGGCCACCCAGCAGTACGCGGAACAGGCGCCGCACGGCGGGGGTGGCTTCCTCTCCAATGGCGTTGCGCAAGCGCGCGATTTGAATCAGAACCGGCAGGTCGAACAGCCAGCGCTCCTTGACGCCGGGCTCGACGAAGGTCGCCGGCAGCCTCCGGATCATGGCCGCGCCGCGCGAGCGCGAGGCGGCGGCCTTGCGCGACACGCGCGTCAGCGCCGACAGCAGCTCGGGTACGTGATAGGTCGCCAGCTTCGCGGCGATGAGATCGGCCAAGAACGGATTGACCTCAACGGTCACCGGCTCGATGCCGAGAAACTGACAGGTGAGGGCCGACGTGCCGGACCCCCCGAACGGATCTGCCAAACGGCGCACGGGGATCGGTGATTCCTGCACCGCCTGCTCGATGAGCTCGGGCGAGAACGCTTCCTTGAAGCGGTGCCAGCGCTGGAAGGGGAGTTCCTCGGCGCCGGCGTTAGTCGACATGTTCGCCGTCTCGCGGCCGCCCGTCCAAGCCTCGAACGATGCACCGCCCGCGCACGTGAGCATCTTGCGCGAGGCCACGCGTCGGTAGCCGGGCTGCAGTGCGAGCAAGGGCGCAGGGGTCGACATCGTCCGCTCCTCGGCCCGGGCGTTAGCAGGGATGGTACTCCCCGTTCCGATATGTGATTATTATCATAATGACTCTTCGTTCGCAACCGTTGCGCGACCTCGAAAACGACTGGCTGGCGGCCGCCCCGCGGGCAGCACATACGCATCGCGCCTACCGCACCGAGCTCGATCGGCTCGCCCGGTTCTTGCGGTCGCGCAGTCGCGATACGACGGACCTCGATGCTGCGCTGCTCGAGCGCTTCTGGCGCGAGTCGGTGCGCGGCGCTTGGCACGAGACGCGACAGCCGCCATCGGCCAGCACCCTGGATCAGTCGAGACGCATCCTGTCGGCCTTCATCCGCTGGCTCGTCCAGCAAGAGCACGGCCCCGCCTCGCTGTTGGCGGCCGTGGCGAAATGGCGCACGCCGGAGCGCCCGACGCCGGCGTCGGTGCGCTCGGCGCCGTCACCGCAGTCGCTGCCGCTGTCTCGTTTGCTGGAAGTGTCCAATCTAGACGGCGCCGCGTCGGCGCTGTGCTTCTGGACGGGCGCCACGCCCCGCGAGCTGGCCGCGTTGGCCACGTGCCATGTCCATGCGGGACGCGCATACGTCGAACTGACCCAACGTGGCGTGCGCCGTGCAGTGGCGATTCCGCGGCCGCTCGCGCACGCGTTGAAATCCCTCATCGCCCCGCGGCAGGTGTGGGTGTTCCGCATCGGCGCCGAGCCCCCGACGGCCGCGGCCATGGCGCAGCGCGTGGCTCGCTGGCTACGCGATCACGGCGGTGGTCAGGTCACCAGCGCGAGATCGTTGCGCGCCCACTTTCAGCGCCATGCGCAGGCCCGCGGCTGGACAAGCGACGAGATCCGCGGCCAGCTGCGGCGGCCCTCGTTGGCGCCCCCGCCGCTGGTTTCGCCCTCGCCGCGTCGGCTCGCAACGCTGCTGCCGAGAAAGCGCGTACGCTCTTCGAGACTGACTGCAGGAGAGCCCCGCCTAGGGCGGACAGGAAGAACGTAAATATTTCACGAATGAGAAGTCCCATCGGGACGCTTGTCCGTTCCTGGACAGGAATTTCGTATGGCATTGACCTTGGGTTTTCTTTCGTCGCTAACCGATGCATGATCAGATGACGGGGGGATAGCCAATGAGTTCGCTAGTCCATTTGCCGGTATTCCGCCGGCTGCGCGTCAACAATTTTCCGCTGTATCCGGGCCCGGCGAACCAGGGCATCGATCTGGAGTTCGGCGATGGTGTGACGGTCATCGCCGGCATCAACGGCATCGGCAAGACTACGCTGCTCAACTTGTTGTTGCGGATGCTCCTGGGCGCGAGCAGTCCGTCGAAAGCCGCGACGCGGGACCTGGGCAAGGTCAGCAAGCGCAAGCTGGTCCAGTCGCGCAAGTTTCCCTACTTCAGCGAGCGCGCCGCCGACGACGTCGGGGACAACGCGACTGCGACGTTGACCTTCGAGCTCGCGGACAAGACGATCGAGGTGACCCGGCTTCTAAAGAACCTGCAGATCCGGAAACTGGTGATCGCCCGGCGGAAGATCGCCGAGCCGACCAACGAAAGCTTCCTCGGTGAGCTTGCCGAGCTGGCAGGCGTCGCTTCGGCTTACGACTTCCACATCCTCGTGCGGTACGTGCAGTTCTTCACCGAGGAACGGCTGCCGCTGCTGTGGTCGCCGAGCTCGCAATTCGAGCTGTTCAAGATGCTGTTCGTCGACCACAAGGTGGCGAACCAGCTCAACAAGCTCTACGCGGACATCCAGTCCGTCGACTCGGACTACCGCAACCGCACCCATGCCTACAACGAGCGTGAGGAACGGCTGACCACGCTGCTCGCGGGCACGGCGACGCCCGGCGCAAGCGCCGCCGACGTGGTTGAAAGACGGCAGACGCAGGAGCAGGCCGAGTTGGCCTGGAAGAAAGCGCTGGTCGCCAACCGGGATCTCGTCGACCGGCGCAAGCGCCTGGAAGACGAGCGCGACGAGGCACAGCTGACCCTAGACCAGGAACTGCATGCGTTCTCGCACGCCGATGCCGCCTACATCGCGCAGGCGTTGCCTTCGCTCGACGACAAGCTGCAGTTCCTGCTGCAGGGGCTGGGCTCCAACCTGGGCTGCTTCGTGTGCGGCAAGCGCGGAAAGCGCGAGCTCAACGTGATCGGCAAGAAGCTGCGCACAAATCGATGCTTCGTGTGCGACGCGCCGGTGGCGGCGGGGTCGAGCAACGTTGTGGCGATCACGTTGGCCAACATCAAGAAGATGGAGCGCAAGATCGAGACGCTGCGCGCCACCGTGACCAAGCATGGCGACGCCCTGGTGCAGGTCGATGCCGAACTGGAGCCGGCCATGACCGAGCTTCGACGGGCGACCGCCGCGCGCAACGACGCCGCACACCAGCTGCAGATGGTGCAGGCGCAGGTGGCCCAGCAGATCCCAGACGGCGAAGCCGACTGGCTCGCGCTCGAGAAGGCCGAACTGCAGGCACTGGACGAGAAGCGCAAGGAGCTGACGACCAAGTACAAGGCGGGCATCGCCAAGGTAACCACTGCGATGGATGACTTCCAGCTCGCCATCGGCAAGGGGCTGACGAAGTACGCAGAGGCGTTCTTGCACGAGAAGGTCAAGGTCAGCTTCACCCGCAGCGTCCCGTTCAAGATCGCCACCGGCACCGGACAGGTCAACGTGCCCACCTTCCGGATCTCGATGACCTCGAGCACGCACGCCGCCGTGCGCGAGCGCGGCACCGTCACCAGCGTGTCGGAATCCCAAAAGGAGTTCCTGGATCTGGCGTTCCGGATGACGTTGCTCGATGTGCTCGCCGGTACCGGTGCCACGATGCTGGTGATGGAGACCCCCGAGGCCAGCTTGGACAGCTGGTTTATGAAGCGGGCCGCGGATCTGATCCGCAAATTTGCGCCGGCCAAGGGCGAGCACGGGCGCATGTTGCTGGCGACTTCTAACCTCAACGGCACCCTGATGATCCCAGCCCTGCTGGGACTGGTCGGTGCAAAAAACCAGGTGGGAAAGCTTGCGGCCAAGGATCGCCACCGGCTGATCGACCTCATGAAGATCGCGGCCTCGCCCGGCGTCCTCGAACTGGACGATGCAAAGGGAATGCTGGCGGCTGAGCTCGCGGCCTACGCCAATGGCTAAGCTCAAGGCTGTGACCGTCGTCGACCACGAACGACTCCAGTTCACGCGCTGGGTCTTGTTCGTGCTGGTGGCGAACGAGGCCGCCGGCCTGCCGCCGGTCACTCGGCATCGGCTGCATGCGTTGTTGTTCATGTCGTTCGCCGCCTCGCGCTATTACGGCATCGCGCCGCTGCGTCAGCGGGCCCGGCGGACCGAGCACGGCCCTTACTACCGCTGGGCTCACATCGCCCTTGGTGGCCTGGTGTTGAGCGGCTTGGTTGACCTGCACGACTTCCACGCGCACCCGCAACCGCGCGACCTGCAGTTCGAGGGCGTATTCCGGCCGACGCTGGCGGGCGTCAAGGTCGCCCGCGAGTTGCGTAGGACGGTCACCGGGCAGGCGCTGTATCGCTTCTTGCTGGACCTGTGCTTGGCGTCTGCGCGGACCTTGGAGGAAGCACTCCCGGCCGACGTCATTCGGTCGCCGGACGCGCGGCCTGAGCAGGGCCGGACGTTGGACCAGGTGCTCGAAGAGGACCTGACCTACCAGCAGGTCGTCCGCCTACACAACGACACGATGGATCACGAAGGCACCCCTGAGGAAGCGACACCGACGGTCTCGGGCCTGTCGACGATCGACACGCGGCTGCATCGTGCCGGTCGCCTCAACCGCAAGGACATCCTGTCGGCCTACCAGACGGTCCTGCTTCGGCGCGTCAAGCAGGTGGTCGGATGAGCACGCAACTTTCCGAAGCCGAACTGCAGGCGATCGAGGCCACCACGCCGGCGCCGTCGGGTAAACCATCAGAGCGATTCCTCGGCACGTGCGTGGAGTGGACGGAGGAGTGGATCTTGGCCAATACGAACGCGCTGGCCAAGGCCACAATTCCGCCGACGCAGTCCGTCATCTTCCTGTTCAGCGAAACGCCCGAACTGGAACGCGAGTCGCTGACCGACCTGGGAACGCTGAATGAGCGCGTCTACCGCGTAACCGTGGCGCAGGACACGCAGGGCATCATCGTGTGCAACGAGAACTTCCAGCAGATGATCCGCATCGGGCCGGGCTTGGCCTCGGTGGATGCCGCGCTCGAATTCGTCTCGACGAAAATTGCGGCTGATCGGACTTTCGTGATCATCAACTTCGCCCAGCGGCGCTTGTACCTGCACCGCAAGGGCGATGACCTAGCGACTTGGATCAACACTTTAGTGCCGACGGAGCTGAGCTTCCAGGATGCGCCGTTGTCCGCTGATCGCATCGAAAAGGACGTCCAGGACTTTCACCACAACTACCTCGCTAAGCCCGCGAATCTCGTCGCCCAGACGATGTGGATGGGCAAGTCCCATCCCTACAAGCTGCATCCAGGGCCGGAGAAGAAAATCCAGGCGATGCTCCTGGTGACTCTCAGGGCCAGCTATCGGAAGCTGCAGGTGTGGGTCGACGAGGAGCCGCAGACTCGAGACGGCAGATGCGACCTGCGCGTTGCCTGGCCCGTGTTCAACAGTGTACTTCCGACGGCGTCGACGATGTTTGAGCTCAAGGTGCTGTATGACGCGCAAGGGCCCGGCAAGCACCACGGCTGGGTGCTTTCGGGGATCGAGCAAGCCGAGGGTTACCGCCGCCCGGACTCCGAAGCAGTGTATGCCTGCATCTTCGATGGGCGCTCGGTGGCAACCGAGCAGTTCCTGGATCTCGACGTGGTGGCCAACGACATGGATGTGCGCCTGCGCCGCTACCGGATGGATCCGCCGACGCCGTCCCCGTCGCCCGCTGCAAAGACGGCCGCAAAGAAAGCCGTTGCATCATCAGGCGCCAAGGCCACTCACGGTCCCAAGAAGACGGCCGCGACGCGCAAGCGTTCCGCGAAGTGACGCCGATGCGATCGCTCTTCCCCAAACGCAAGTCCCAACGTACAGAGCAGGCAAAGGCCATCGTCGCCGCGCAGGTGGTGCTCGATGTGGGCGAGGAACGACTCGATACCGCCGCGGCAGGCCTGCGCCTGCGCAAGGCGATCGGGCTGCAGTGGACCTTCCTCAGCGCGCTGCAGTATCTTTCAGGCAAGTCGGCGATTGCAGCCATCACAGCGTTGCCAGCCGACTGGGAAGAGGGTGGCCGAACCCGCAATGACTTGCTCGGCGCGATCCTGATGGCGGCAGACATCGTTGCGAACCTGCGATCCGACGGAAAGCCGTTGTGTGCCAGCGAGTTGGCCAGGCACCTGAGGGAACCGGCGGACGTCGGCGTCCAGCGGTAGCGGAGCCCATACGCCGATTTCTCACGAGATCCGCGCGATCCTAGCGGAACGCGAACCCGGCGCGGCGATCACGAGAGCACTGGACACGTTATTCGAGCGCGACGGCCAGGCGATGAGTGAGATCCGAGGCATAGTCCGTCAATAGCCTGAAATGTTCGATCCGAGGAGTTGCACCACGTGCACTGGTGTCATGTCCGTCGTGCGGTAGTCGAACCGCCGTTTCACCGCGTGGAACGGATGCTTCACCTTGGCCCGAGCCGCAGCCTTCATGCGCTCGGTGGACGAGCCGATCCAGAATTGCGTCGGTCAAGGTTGGATCAGGCCTATATCCGTCCTCACCGGATTCAGCAAAGAGTGATCAGACACGGAGCGCACTCGCTGACGCGCGGAAGACCATGGTCTTCGCATTCGATCGGTGAATTGGTTCACAGAGCGTCCGCTATTGATGTCGGCCTCTGAGTCGTACCCATCCGCATTTTGTTGTAGGCTCGGACGACCGGATGGAAGGGGACGGGGAGATCCGCATGGGTAGTCTCCATTGGGGTATGGGCAAGTGGCTTGGTTGCTTGCTGGTGTTGCTGCCTTGCTTTGCGGCACACGCCGGCACCGTGACATACGTTTATACGGATCCTCAGGGCACGCCTCTGGCTGAGGCTGACGCGCAGGGCAACATCACCGCCAGATTCGACTACGCGCCTTATGGCAGTGTTGCGATGGGTGTTGCACCGGATGGCCCGGGCTACACAGGCCACGTGAACGACCCGGATACAGGGCTCGTCTACATGCAGGCGCGCTACTACGATCCGGTCACTGCACGGTTCTTGAGCGTCGATCCCAAGACGCCGATAGCGGAAAATACGTTCAATTTCAATCGCTACAGCTATGCTAACAACAACCCTACCAACAACATTGATCCTACGGGCCAAAATTCAGTCATCACCTACAACGCCAATGGCAGTATTAATATCGCCGTGCCCGTCAAATTTTCAGGCCCTGGCGCGTCAACTGCGAACATCAACAGCATTAAGGCAGACACTGCATCCAGATGGAGTGGCGTTTACGAGGTTCACGGTCGTTTGACGATGGTGAACGTCGCCATTGTGGACGTGAATGCGAATACGCCCAAACAGGCGATAAACAACATCACCCTATTGAATGGGCCTACATCGGATAAATCGAGCCAAGGTGCCTCATTTGTTCGTGGCGGCAACAGCGGCGAATGGAACATGGCGTCCCGAGGAATGGCGCAAGGCGAAGGCGCTCATGAGACCGGTCACCTCATGGGCGACAAGGACTATTATACCAGCGGCACCGACGCAAGTGGTCAACGGACCTCGTCCGCGATGGCGGGTTATTCGAATAATCTGATGGGTGCGCTGGGAGGCTCTGTTTTTACGGACAACCGCAACATGAACATGATTTTGAACAGCCCGAACAATGTTATTCAACGCCAGCCATCTCCGCCTCTACCACCACCTCCAATCACCACACATTAGGATCGAACTTGAAAAGCGCAGCGTCCGGTTTCCTCAGCTTCGTGCTCCTTAGCGTTGCTACTCTATGTGGCGGAACGCCGCCAAGCCGACCCGCTAACGTATCAACTTATCAGAGTAAGTATGTCTATTGCAACGTCTACCTAGATTACGCGTGCTTTGGGATCAGTAGCGGCGATACCTTGGATATGAAGATTCCGACGGATTTTGTGCTGTATTCGATTTCCCTTGGCGCCGAGGTCAAGGTACAAATTTACAGTGGCAACAATCCGCAAGACGATGGCCTCGAGTCACCCTTGTCAAAACACTGCGCTACGGCTGACCCCATGGGGCAGTGCCTATACATCAAGCGAGGCGAAATATTCGATTTGCTGTATCGGGCAAGCGCCTATGCTTCCTTCATCCATGTTCATCTGACGGGCGTTAAGGCGTCCAACGCCAATGTCATCAAAGATTTCCTTTCGAATTTTCGCGATTGCAAGCCTATTGATCAGAGCATTCAGTGTACGAACGATCGCATCTTCAAGAATGTCAAGCTTTGATGCACGTGCCGACGCCCCTGATTTCAGTAGTGGTGCGGTTTAAAGTCCGGGGTCACTATAACTGTTTCGCATAAGCCGCGGATGTCGGGCCGCCCAACGCCTTCTTCGGTCGCTCCTCATTGTATTCCTGCCGCCAGCTTTCAATCTCCGTGCGTGCAGCAGGCTGGGAAACTAGTGTTCGTTGAAGCATTCGTTGTATAGGCGAATAATCTATCGAATCGCAACACCTAGGGGTATGCGTTCACCGATTCAATGCTGATGTTGTACGGCTATCGTAAGGTAGCGGAAGCTAAATATTGGTTTGTAGGAATTGCCTGACGTAACGGCGCGGCGAGCCCCTCCGGCTGGAGGACCCCGCATACGTGCTCGCGGGTAGATACTGCTGCAACCGGCTTGTGTAAGGCGAGCCAAGGCAATAGGGGATAAAACGGCGTGTGTGCGTGACGGGTTGGCTGCCTGGAAGCTGTCGTATGGGGCGCTGAACCCAGGTTGAGGTCATACCTAGCCGCCGACATTAAATTTGCGAGACCCAAGGGCCAACCTGAGACACGGGGATGAAACTTGCAATTCTGAATTTCTGCGCGGTGTCCGAGGGGCGTTCATGCGTTCTGCAAAATAATGCCTCGCGCCATTGGGGTGTGGATACATAGATCGCGAAGCCACTATTGACATTAAACGCCTAGCTATTTGCTGAGCTGAGCGAAATCGGTCTTTGCTTTTCGTTTCATTAATTTTTAGAAAACTTAGGAACCGGCCATGAAACTCCGTCCCGCTCTATTGCTGGCAGCGCTACTGGTCACGCCTGGGTTGCCCGCGCATGCACAGTCGACCGGTTCTGTTGATCCGTATGAAGAATACGGTAAACATCTGCGCGCAGCCCAAGAAGTCACGCCGTTGACCTCGGAGCTGTTCGGCGACCAAGTCAGTCTTTATAACGGAGCCGCAGAGTTCAATGTCGTTGACATCGACCTGCCGGGAAACAGCGGGTTGCCCGTACAGTTGCGCCGTCGTTTTGCCATCAATGATCGTCGCGTCGACCCGGGAAGAATTGCGGGTATGGGTGATTGGGATGTGGACGTTCCTTACATCGAAGGCGTTTTCACTCAGCAGGATGGCTGGACGGTCCCGGACAATACCGGTAGTCGTAGTACCTCGCGCTGTTCCATTCCTTCACTTCCCTATGTTTCGTACCCTAGCTGGACCATCAGCGATGCATTCTTCGCTGAACAAGTATGGAACGGCAATCAAGTCCATATTCCCGGCGGTGTCGACGGGGAAATGCTGAAGAACACCGAGGCCAAGCTGCCCGCGGTGGCAGACGGCAACACCTATCCGTGGGTTACCAAGGATTACTATCGATTTGGCTGCTTGCCCAGCGCTATCGGTATGGCCGGTGAATCGTTCTACGCGTTATCGCCCAGGGGAGAGAAATACACGTTCAACTGGGCCGTGCAGCGTGTAGCCCCCGATCTTCGCCTTGTTGTTCATGACGCCAGTGCACCGCTGTTTTCAGGCTACCATAGATACCGTATCTTTCTTCTTGCCACCCGCGTGGAGGACCGCTTTGGCAACTGGGTGAACTATACGTACAGCAATGACCATTTGGTCAGCATTACGGCCAATGATGGGCGCAAAATCGACTTGACATGGTCTGGTGATAAGGTCGCGAGCGCAACGACAGGTAGTCGAATGTGGTCGTATACCTACGACGCCAACGGGTCCCTTAACACGGTCACGCTGCCCGATCAATCGCAGTGGCGTTATACCGTGGCCTCGGGATCATTGAAATCTGTAAAGACCTTGGTTGGTCAGCCGCCCGGTTTGAGTCACTGCCAATCCGACCAGGATATTCCCCCGAATACTGGAAGCTTCGTTTATAGCGTGGATGCACCATCCGGAGCGCACGGCACGTTCACTTTCGAGTATGAGCGGCACGCTCGCGATTATGTGCCACTATCCTGCGTGGATGGCAATATCGACCATGCATTTCCCGCAGCCTACAGCTTCTTTGACAACTTTACCCTCAAAACGAAACAGATTACGGGTGCCGGTCTTGGAACGCTGACTTGGACCTATGGCTATGGCGGCGGCGATATTGGCAGTTATTTTACTGCAAATGGACCGTACGACGGTAGTGTGGAAACCTATATCCCGACCGGCTCTTGTGGTAGCGTTTGCGCCGATTCGAAGGTGGTGACGGTTGCCGGGCCAACCGATATCGTCAAGTATACGTTTGGCACTAAGTACGCTGACAACGAGGGCCGGTTATTACAGACGGAAACGGATTCGCCTTCCGGGCAGGTTCTCAAAACCATTACCAACACCTACCTAGCTGAGACTCAGGTGGGGAGTCAGGTATTTCCCTCCAACGCAGGCCAGTCGCTGCTGTCCAACTGGATAAATCCAACGGTGGGACGTATACGGCCCGTGGCGAGTACGGTAATCGTACAGGACGGTGATAGTTACACGCGCCAGGCCGCGGCCTTCGACGCGTTTGCGCGGCCCGTCCAGGTGATTCGTTCGAGTGCCATCGCAGGACAGCAGTCGATTCAGGAGCAGACTACCTATTTCAACGACCTCGTCCATTGGGTGCTTGGTCAGGTGAAGGAGGTGGACAACCTCAGCACCGGCGAGGTGGAGGAGCTCAACGTCTACAACCCCGACGCCACCCTGCGGTCCCATGCCCGTTTCGGCGAAACCCTGCTCAGCTACACCTACAACACGGCTGGACAGTTGAGCAGCTTTACCGACGGCAACGGCCAAACTACTGGTCTGATCAACTATTACCGCGGCATTCCTCGTCTGATCAATTACCCGGACGGCACCAGCCAGGCGGCCACGGTAGATGACTATGGCGATATTACGGCGGTTACGGACCAGACCGGCCACACCACGGGCTATAGCTACAACGGCATCGGTCGGGTCACAGGCGTCACCTATCCCGGTGGCGACGAGGTGGCGTGGTTGCCCAAGACGCTCGCCTACGATTTCGTGACCAGCGCGGAACGCGGCGTGCCGGCCAACCACTGGCGGCGCACTACCACCATCGGCAATGGGGTGAAGGTGACCTACTTCGATGCGATGCTGCGCCCGGTCGTCAGCGACAGCGCCATCGGCAGCAGTGTGCAGGACAGCGTACTGAACAATTACGATGCCAAGGGACAGAAGACCTTCGGTGCGTACCCAAGCGCTAGCCCGTTGAGCTTTACGACCGCTCCTGCAGTGGCTGGCATCAAAGGTGTCAAGACCACCTACGACGCGTTGGGGAGGGTCACCCAAACACAGCAGGATTCCGAGCTGGGTGTGCTAACCACGAGTACCGCGTACCTGTCCGGGGCCCGGCAGCAGGTCACCGACCCCAAGGGCAACGTCACCACCAGCAGCTACCAGGTGTTCGACGCGCCCGCCTACGACGCCGTCATCAAGGTGCAGGCACCGGCGGGCATCACCCAGACCATTGCCCGCGACCTCTACGGCAACCCGCTGTCAATCACCCAATCTGGCCTGTACGGGACGGAGAGCAACAGCGTCACCAAGACGCTGACCTACGACAGCTATCACCGCCTTTGCCGCACCACCGAGCCGGAAAGCGGAAGCACGGTCATGGCGTACGACGGCGCCAACAACCTAGCGTGGAGTGCGGACGGCCTCGCCATCACCGGCACCGGCTGCGGCCAAGATCAGGTGCTCGCCGCTGCGAGGACTACCCGCACCTACGACGCGATGAACCGGGTGACGATGATCCAGCCGCCGTCCGGCACTCAGAACACCAGTTACGGCTACGACGCCATGGGCCGGATGACCTGTGCAGTCACAGCCGGTACGTGCAGTCCGGTCTCGGGCGCCAGCATCTGGAGCGCTACCTACAACTTCCGCGGCCTGCTCACTGGCGAGAGCCTGCAGCTGGCCGGTCAGAATGCCTGGGGCATCGGTTACGCGCACGATGCCTACGGCAGTGTGAGCCTGATCCACTATCCCGACGGCGAGAACGTCAGCTATGCCCCCGATGCGCTGGGGCGGGCCACCCAGGTCGGCAGCTACGCCAGCGGCCTGACGTACTTCCCCGACGGCGAGGTGAAGGACTTCGTCTACGGCAACGGCGCGGTGTACGCAGCCGAGAAGAATACCCGCCAGCTGGTGAGCAACTTCAGCTACGGCCAGGGCGCCATGCCACTGATCAGCGAGGACTACGCCTACGATGCCAACGGCAACATCACCTCGGTGGCCGACCTGGCCAACGGCCCACGCAACAAATCGTTCGGCTACGACGCGTTGAACCGGTTGACCAGCGCCACGGCAGCCGGCCTATGGGGCACCCAGAGCTACACCTACGACGCGCTCAACAACCTGCGCACGCTGCAGACCGGCAGCCAAGTGTCCACCTACCACTACGACACCACCAACAAGCTCAACAGCATCAGCAACGGCGCCACCACGTTGACCAGCTACCTCTACGATACCCGCGGCAACGTTACCAGCAAGAACGCGACCACGCTGGTGTTCGACCAGAAGAACCAGCTGACCCGGGTCATGGGCATCGGCGACTACGCTTACGACGCGGCGGGACGGCGGGTGATGAAGACGCCGGCCGGCGGTGGGGCATCGGTTTACTACTTCTACAACCAGGCCGGGCAGCTGCTATACCAAGCGAATCCCGGAGTGGGCAAGGCCACCAACCTCGTCTACCTGGGCCGTAAGCTGGTAGCCCGCAACGAGAGCCTGTATCTAGTCGCGCCGGGGGCGGTGAGCTTCGACGCAAACCCCAACAACGGCAGCTACACGGTGAGTTGGGGCACGGTGCCAGGCGCAACCAGTTACCTGTTGCAGGAGAGCGCCAGCGGGAGTGCGTGGACCACAGTCTACAGCGGCAGCGCGGCCAGCAAGGCGCTGAGCGGCAAGGCTGGCGGCAGCTACGTCTACCGGGTGGAGGGCTGTGTCGGCGCCACGTGCGGCGCCTGGACCAGTTCGGCCACGCTGGGTGTGCGTCCAGCCTTGTCGACAGTCACTGTGCCCACGGGCACCATCAACGGCACCTATACGGTGAGCTGGACAGCGCCGGCCAGCGCCACCGGCTACGACGTGCAAGAGCGGCTCAACGGCGGGGCCTGGGCCACGATTGCCAGCAATACCGCGGCGACCGCGATCAGCCGCCCCGGCACCATCAGTGGTAGCTACACCTACCAGGTCTCGGCAAAGAACGCCTATGGCAGCCGCGGCTGGGCCGCGTCCGCGGCGGCGACCGTGGACACGACCTATGGGGTGGTCCCGACGGCACCGGCCAGTCTGACGGTCCCGGCCAGCAGCAGCACCGGCAGCGCCACGTTGAGCTGGAGCGCGTCCAGCCTTACTACGAGCTATACCCTCCAGCAGAGCAGCAACGGCGGCACCAACTGGAGCGCGGCGTACACCGGCAGCGGCACCAGCGCGGCCGTGTCGGGCCTGGCCAACGGCAGCTATATCTTTCAGGTACAGGCCTGCAACACCTACGGTTGCAGTGCATGGAAGGCGGGAAGCGCGACCTTGGTCGTCACCCGCCCGCCGTCGACGGCGCCGACCCTGAGCGCACCGGGCAGTAGCACCAGCGGCAGTTACACAGTGAGCTGGGGAGTCGTCAGCGCGGCCACCAGCTACATCCTGCAGGAACAGGTCAACGGCGGCACTTGGACGACGATCCAGAACAGCAGTGCGACCAGCAAGGCGATCAGCGGCAAGGGCAGCGGCACGTATGGCTACAAGGCGCAGGCGTGCAATGCCGGTGGCTGTGGGCCGTGGAGCAGTACTGGGACCACCACGGTGCTGTTGCCGCCGTCCTCAGCGCCATCGCTTAGCGTGCCCGGCACCAACAGTACCGGTAGCTATACCGTAAGTTGGGGCGGTGTCAGTGGCGCCACCAGCTACACATTACAGGAGCAGGTGAACGGGGGCGGCTGGACCACCTTGCAGGCCAGCGGCAGTACGAGCCGAAACATCAGCGGCAAGACCAGCGGTACATATGGCTACCGAGTGCAGGCGTGCAATGCGAGCGGCTGTGGACCGTGGAGCGGGGTGTCTTCGATCCTGGCCGTAGTCCCTGCGCCCATCGCGATTGATGGACAGTCCTACCAGGAAGACTATTTCATTCCCGCGAGGCAAACGGGTTCTGTAGCGATGGTGTTCGCCATCTATAGTGGGAGCACTTGGGAGTTATACAGCGCTGTACCGGGTTCTACGCACAGGAGCAAAGCGTCCGGATCGGTTCCACCATCGGCTGCGACTGTTCGATTCACGTGGACCTACGTGGGAATACCAAGTGGCTATCAGGATGCCGGTGGTACCGTGACCAACCCCGCTTCATCTCCGGTCACCGTAGGCAGCAATCCCTCTACGCAATACCTCACGATGACTGCAAGTGGAGGCACTCCACGGGGGCGGACCTACCAGCTCAAAGTCGACTTCTTTAACGCAGCCGGTACAAACATCTCAAGTTCGACGTGCACGTTGACAGCCATGACGGAGAGTGGCGCTTGATGAAAGCGCCACAGTCTCGAACCCAAAGCCATGGGGTGATTTATATGCACCCCAAGCGTAGCGGGATACCGCTCGCAATATCCTGGAGGCTCGCCGTATCCGATCAGATACGGCCACCTCGGTCGCTGCACAGGCATGGAGTGTAGGTCAGTGTTCTGCACGGAATACGCTGATGGAATCGGCGACGGTTAAACCATGAGGGCAAGCCACATGAAGGGACACATCCTCAAAGTATTTATTACGGCCATGTTGTGGATGCTCTGCCACGTCGTACAGGCCGGTACGGTGACTTACGTGTATGCCGATCCGCAGGGGACGCCGCTAGCGGAGGCGGATGCCAGCGGCAACATCACGGCACGGTTTGAGTACACACCGTACGGTGTATCGGTGAGCAGCATGGGTGCTGCGCCAGACGGACCTGGCTATACCGGCCACGTGAATGACCCCGATACGGGGCTCGTGTACATGCAGGCGCGCTACTACGATCCCAGTATGGGGCGCTTCCTGAGCGTCGACCCGGTGACCCCGTCCTCGGGGAATACGTTCAGCTTTAACCGGTACGACTACGCCAACAACAATCCGATCAATCACGCCGATCCGGATGGGCGTTGCTCGGACGCTGATGGCTCTTGCGGAAGAATGGTTGCGGCACAAGGCACTTATGCTGCCGCACATCCGAACGAACCACTATCGCCTATAGCGAAGGTCGGTTTGGGTGCGATGTTGACAGCTTCGGGCGCTGGTGCCGTGGTCGAGGCGGTCGGCATAGTGAAAGCGGCCATCATGGTCGATAAGGTGTTGTCGGATTCGCGGGAAGCTTCTACTACATTGCAGAAAAACGTGGCGCAGGGAAAAGCTGGTGAGGCTTTAACGCGAGCAAAGTATGGCGATCAAATTGCTGGTGAACAGGTGACTATCAAAACTTCCGATGGCACCAGAACAAGAACCGATTTCGTCACTAAGGATCGAGGAGTCGTCGAGACGAAGACGGGCGGCGCCAACTTGAGTAAGGGCCAGACAAAGTTGTTCGATGATATCAATGCAGGCCGGGAGGTTACTCCCGTAGGAAAGAACGCGACGAATGCTGGATTTGAGTCAGGGCAACCCACGGTCCTCAAATCGTGCACCATCGATCGTTGCTAGGCGCTCACAGTATGAACAAGTCACAAAGTTTCGTAGTGGACTTCGTCGTCAAGACTGACTCTCCAGACGTAATGAAAATGGTTCTTGTCGAGGAAGGAGACTGGTCAGACATTGATGCACGTCTGCAACTTTTGCAGCAACGAATGTATGGATGCATTGATGCCGCGATTGATGGCCAGCTAGCCGATCAATTCCCTGAAACCAAGGGGAAAAAGATTGTCGTTTCGATTGACTTCTACGATGTTCCTCACGAGGAAGCCTCTGAGTTCTTCGAGCGATTCTCAAATAATGTTTTTTTGATCCCGTCTTACGGTGATGGGTTGAGGCAGAGCAGGTTTGTGAAAGACATCGTTTTTGAGGCAAATTTCGAGACGCTGCCGAAGTAATATGCCACTGGCGCTGCTTCAATAGTTGTGCAGCATCGCTCCAGAAAGTTGCGCTACCAGATGAAGGTCGCGGTATCGTGCCGCCATCGTAAGTCTGGCAGAATCAAAAGGAACGTGGATAATTAGAGCCGTTCACTGTCTGGTGGAGCGAGCTACCTGCCGGGACTAATCGGGAGCTGCGCGGAGAGCCTGCCGAGCCAGATCCGCCACACGATAATGGGGCCACCGTTTCGCCAATTGCACCCGCGACGTCCCCCCGGTTTTGAGTATCACGGCCATGTAATGACCCAGTGATTTCCTGCTCAGGTGTTACCTTGACGAGGAGCACCTCATGAGCATCACGATGGACGAAGAGATCAAGCGTTGGACGGCACTCCGGAAGGCGGCGCTGGTACTGGAGATCGTGCAAGGCAAGACCATGGTGGCGGAAGCAGCCGGCAGTTTGACCTGCAGCCCTCCGAGATCGAGGAATGGATCGACCAGGGCAAGGCGGGGATGGAGAACGCCCTGCGCGCCAAGCCGGAAGATGTGCGCGAGCAGTACGAGCGACAGCTGGCAGGTGCGCATCGCCACCGCTTCGAAACCCAGCAGCACGCCATGCGCGTGATCGGCGACTGGAGGATCGGCTTCTACAACCACCGGCGCCCGCATCAGGCACTGGGCATAAAGACACCCGCTCAAGCGTATGCTTTAGCGGACTGGCTGTGCAGGAACCGCTGGGTCATTACACTTCATCACGAAGGTGATATCGGGCCCCGCAAGTTCAAGATTGGCCAGCTCAAGAATTGACATTTCGGGTAATTGGGCTCACGCTGACTTTGCGGAGGCCTGTATGGTTGCGAATGCGCAATGCACAGGCGCCCGATGGGTCGTGCGGTGCTAGCGCTGGTCGGGCGCGCTAATCGACGGAGTCCTCTGCTCCGATGCACCGCTTCTCTCTCTAGAATTTGGTCTTGCGGCGACGAGTACACGCTGCACTGCGTCTACGCGTGTTTTGCGGCTGTGGGGAGATGCAAAACGACGAAGGCGCGATCATGAGTCGCAAACGCCTGAACGTTACCGACGCCGACGTCGAGCGATGGATCCGCCAAGGGTTCGGTCAAGGTGAGGGAGGCGAATACCTGCCTTGGGCCAAGGTGCGTGACGTGCCGTCCATCGGTCGCTCATCTCGCTTGGCCTGCTTACGCTCGGGTCGGACGCATCATTTTTACTCTGATGTGGAAGTTGGGCATTTCCTCTTGGCGGATTTTCGCATCAACGTTCAGGAAATTCGCGAGCAGGTTGCGTTGTTGCCCCGGGAGGAAACCATCGAAATAGCGGACGATCTCGGCATTCCGCATCCGCGTTTTCCTGGGACCACCACCCCGACAGTGCTGACCAGCGATCTGCTCGTTTCCACCACATCGAATGGTGCGCAGAGCGAGTTTGTACTGTCGGTGAAGCGACTATCTGCTATTCACCCAGATGCGAAGGGGTTGCGCCGCACCCTTCAAAAGCTGACGCTTGAACGCACATATTGGCAGCGTCGGAAGGTGCCGTGGTACTTGGTCACCGAGGCGCAATACGATCCCATCGTCATTCGGAACTTGGGTCTGCTGCGGCCAGCCAGACAACATTGGACCTCCGAAGAGCGTTGTTTGGCTGCGCGTGATTTGGCCGCGTGGGCTATGTCTCCGACCGGTCGTCGCCGCACCTTGCGCCAATGCCTCTCCCATGCTGAGCAGGGTGACGATCTGGCTTATCAAGACTTCGGTTTGGCCGTGTGGAAACACTGGCTGCCGCTGAACCTGAGTGTGCCCTTGCGCTGGGATGCGCCACTCATCTTGAGGGAGGTGCCACGATGATCGACAACAGTGTCTTGCTACCGGTAGGCCCGTCGCCGGAGTGGCTCCCAGGGCGGTGCCGTTTCTTGGGGCTGAATTGCCGAGGGGACGCCGTCCTGATGCCGCTTGACCTGAAGAACCGGGGGCCTCGGGTGCTGAACCTCGACATGCTCGAATGTGCACTCGCCGATCAAGTCGTGACGTTGGCTACCTGCGAACCGCTGCGCCAGCGTTGTTATGACGACCTTTCCGACGCCGAAAAGCAACACTACAACCGGTGGAAGGGCCACATCCTTCCCGTGATCCAGGGCGATGCTCGCCTTGCGCTACTGGAGACGGCGGAGCGCGCACGCACCATCACCCGACTGGCGGCGGCCACGGACACGCACCCGAATGTTGTGCGGCGAACGTTGTATAGCGTCTTGCGTGCTGGGTGCAGCCTGCGCGGCATCATGCCGGACCTGTATCTCCGCGGTGGACCCGGCAAGCCCCAGGCGAAGGGCACCGCCCGGCGTGGCCGCAAGGCGATGCCCGGTGGCATCCGCTCGGAGGTGGCGTTGCCGGAGATCCGCGGGATGCTTGAGGACGCGGTGGAGGAATACGTGGTCAAGAACGGTGACTCTGTTCCTGCCGCGTTCCATAAGCTCATCGGATCTAAATTCTCCGATGTGCACGTCGAGCCAAATGGCAAGGTTACGTTCAAGGAGCGCGAAGAAGTCCATCTTCCCACGATCGCTCAGCTGCGGCATGTCGCCAAGACGCACGACGGAGCCCACCAAGCCAAGCTGGCGGTCGCGGCATCGCCGCGACCTGGCAGGGCGAAGGACGATGTTCCCGGTCCGGGCTATCTCTATGAAATAGACGCTTCGGGGGCGCGACTGGAGCTGGTATCCGAGTTCGATCTCCGGCAGGCCATCGGCTCCGCGAACGTTTACGGGGTGTTGGATGTCTGGTCCACAGCATGTGTCGGTGGCGTTCTCGGTGTTTTCAACGCAGGCTACGAAGCTGCCCAGCGGGCCCTGTTCAACGCGTTCACCAGCAAGCGGGAACTGTGTGCCCGATATGACATCGACATATCTGATGATTTCTGGCCGTGCCACCACCTTCCGCGGAAAGTCCTTGGCGATCGTGGGGAGATAGCGAGCGCGGCCGCGGAGGCGCTTCCCGAGGAACTCAACGTCATCGTATTGAATGCAGCGGCTTGGCGGCCCCAGATGAAGGGGACAATTGAGGGCTGGATTCATATTTTGAAGTCGGGAGACTTGCGGCGCATGGTGGGTTATGGGCGTCGCCCCGAGCGAGGCGAGCTCGACCCTCGGCGCCGGGCCGCGCTTACGCGCTACGACGGCATGCGCGCCTTCTTGATACTGGCGATCCAGTACAACTATCAACCGGCACCGGTCGAAGCGATCCCCCCGGCCATGCTCGCGATGGGCTACGAAAAAGTTGCGCGAATCACCCTGTGGCAGTGGGGCATGAAGCACTGTGTGTCCGGCGCCCGTATCGAAGACCCCGGGGTCATCTATACCTCGCTGCTGCGCAAGAGAGATGCAGTCATCCGTGAGGACGGACTCTATGTCCAACGCGTGAGATACATGGCGCCGGAATTGCGCGCGTCGGGCCTCTTGCAGCGGGCGTCAGCGTCGGGTGCCATCGCGGTGCAGGCGACGATCGACGACTATGCTGCGCGCACGATTTGGTACCGTACGGCCCCCGATGCACCTTGGCTTCCCGCCACGCTGGCCGACCAGAAGGTCGCGGCCTACGACGCCACGTTTACTGAGCTCTGCGACTACTATCGGCAACGCAACTATGTCCATGCACGCAGTGCCATTGCCTCCGCTGCGCTGAGTACCCAGTTGAGCGACGGCGTGATCTCGATCTCCCGCGATGCCGTGGCCCGGCAGGGTGGGCCGGTGTCTCTGGCGAGCAGCAAAGGCAAGATGCGCGGCGCACGTGGCGTCGACGCCGAGAGTGAGCGTCGCGAGCACGGTGCGGCAATCCTCGCATCCTACGTCAAGAAGGAGCCGGTCCAGGCGCCCGCTGCTGCCGCAGATCACAGCGATGCTGACGATGGGGCCGATCGTTCCGTCGCCAAGGATCGTCTTGCATTGATGCGTGGCGCCTTCCTTGCAAAGGGAGGAGGAAATCCATGAATGGCGTGATCTACACCCAGCCTCTCCTGCCTGAGTATGAAGGCAACTTGCTCATCGAAGCTCTACCCTCGATGGGGCGGACTGATCAGGAACTGCTGGAGGCGATGAAACAGCAACCCGCATTTTCTGTCGCCGAACGGACGCTCCCGGCGTCGGTCCGGCGGGAGATGACCTACCGTCTCAGGCAGTTGTTCATTCCTCTGCCGATTCATTTCGAGCTGCTCGAGGAGTTGTCGATTTGCGTGCGTCGGAGCTATGTGTGGCGCAACCCCCTCCGTCCACAAGCGCAGGCGTTCCTCCATCATCCTGGAGTTAGCGCGATTGCCGGCGACTTCCTGGTCGAACGAACCGCATCCAGCCACCTCCTGCTGGTTAAGGGCATCTCAGGCATCGGGAAGAGTACTGCCATCGAGTCCTGCCTCCGGGCCTTGGGGCCTCAGGTGATTCGGCACACGCGTTATCGCGGGACTGCGATCAACGAAACGCAAGTCGTTTGGGTGAAGGTCAGTTGTCCCGAAGATCGTTCGCTCAAGACCTTGTGCACCAGGATCCTGCAGGCCGCCGATGCGGCGCTCGGTGAACGCACATACGCACCGCAGTACCTTGCCGACCCGAGGATCACCACGGGCGTGTTGATCCATGCGGTATTCCAATGCTTGGCCAACGTCCATATAGGCGTACTGGCCGTCGATGAGATGCAAAATCTGTTCGCTTCCAAGGGGCAGCCTGCACAGGAACTGCTGAATTTCCTGTTGCGACTGAAGGACGAAGGTGGGATCTGCCTCGTGTTGTGTGGGACATACGCGGCACTCGAACTCCTGAACCGCAAGTTCCGGTTGTCACGTCGCATCGCGGGCAGCGAGGTGGAGCTGAAAATGCCTATGTCCGCGTCCGATGAGGAATGGAACGGCTTCGCGGAAATCCTTTGGGGATATCAGTGGTTGGCCGAACCAGAGGCCTATTCGGAAGAGCATGCACAGGTGTTGTTTGACCTGACGCGCGGAATTCGCGGGGTAGTCGTTAGCCTGTTCATCGTGGCCCAGGGGGATGCCATTCGATGTGGTAAGCGATCGTTGACGACCACCGATCTTCGGAATACCTGGAATCGGCGCTTCGGGAGGATCCATGAGGCCATGAGTGCGTTGCGTAGTGGTACGCCGGCCAATTTGAGCAAGTGGGACGATTTGTGCGACGCACTCACGTTGCAAGAGCTTATTGACGCCAAGAAGGCGAGGACGGCGTCGGGGTCACCCCTGCTGCAGAGGCCGGCGACTGAGGCGAAGGTACTTTCCGATAAGGTTGCGCACAGCAAAGGTCCACCTCGGCGAAAGCGAACGGGCGCCAAGCCACGGGTGGACGCGAGTCTTGGCAAGCTCACCCAGCCCGAAGGACTCGATGAGTTGATGGCCGAGGGAATCATAGGCCTGCCGCCGGAGTAATGCCTGTGAGCCTGCCCAGCCCTTTCCCCGGAGAAACGACGTTTAGTTTCATGGTTCGCGTGGTGCTGCGATCCGGCGTCAGGTCACCCCAGCTTTTATTCGATCGCATGGAGCAGTCGAGGCACGCCCTCTCGTCGCCGTTTGGTCCGGGGACTGCAAACCTGTTTCGTGCGTTTCCTGGACTCAGCGCATTGGTCCGTCCTGAAGATCTCATCTGGAACCACACGACGTCCCCCCTGCTGGTGGCGTTTTCAGGTCGGGTCACGAGTGAATCGGATCGGGAGGCATTCTGTAGTGCGGTGCTGCGGTCGGACGCGTGGCGCCAGGGAGGACGCGCCTGCCGTTGCTTGAGGCCTCGTGGGCTTCGCGAATGTCCTCTGTGTCGTGAGGACGACATCAGGGTGTACGGAGTAGCCTATTGGCACCGGGAACATCAGGTACGCCCGGTGTCGAGATGCTGGAGGCATGATGTGTCGCTGCTCGAGCACGTCTGGAGTCCGGGGACGGGATTCGAGCTGGAGTTGCCCGGTTTTGGGCGATACGCAGCCGTCGCCAAGGTTGTGGATATGCCGCCCATGTCTTCCAGTGGGTTGGATCTCTGGATGGCTAAAGCAATCGCCAGTGTGCTGGCTGCACCTTGGACATCGGATGTGCATGCGCGACAGCTTCTAGCCGCAGAGGCGGCGGAAGTCGGACTCTATGCTCATGGCATGGCCCAGCTGGAGAAGATTCATGGCCAGGTGCTGGAAACGGTAGGTGTTCCGTACCTCACCTCGCTGGATTACTCCACGGCGTATTCCCCGAAGCGGGGAGCCCGGTTCGCAAGGCCCCTGACTCGACGGAAGTCGGCCTTGGATCCGGTGCTGACGCTTCTGCTCGCTGCCACCTTGGGACTGCCTCACGAGGCCTTGGTATCGCCGCTTAGCCCGGTGCGGTCGGCCACGCCTGAGCTGGTGCTCATGTCGTCGGCCGAGGAGTCCGAAAGGGCAAGAATCAAGGAAGTGCTTGAGGCTAACGGCTATGTCTTGTCGCGTGCTGCAGCGAGCTTGGGTGTTTCGTGGAGTGTATTGACGACGATGATCCGGAAGCACGGCATTGTCTGCCCGATTGTCGTGGGTCCCCATGCGAAGTTTGACAAGGTGACCATTGAGGCCATGATCCGGGCCGTGAAATGCGGCGAGAGCTGGGCAAGTCTCAAGAAGCGATTCGGATGTGGGAATCACCACCTTGGCACACTGAAGATCTATGACGCCACGCTACTCGAAGCCGCGGCAAAGGCTCAACGGCAACACCTGGTCGATGCCTATCGATGTGTCGTTACGCATGCACTCGCATCCCATCCGCGACCTTCGCGGGGGGAAATTAGGACTCGGCTGGTGACCGAGATGAGCTACTTGGAGCACCACGACAAGGCCTGGCTTCGGTTGCAGCTGGATCAAGTTCCCCGACGTAATAGGGTATCGTCCAAGCCAAGACGCGACTCCGCCGGCGACTTGGCTCTGGATCGGGTCACCGTGGCGGCCCTCCATCGTGCGATGGGGCAGGCGTTGGCGCTTCGGCCACCCCGGCAACTCACGCGAGCGCTCTTGCTGCGGCTGGGCGGCATCTCGACATCTATTTACCTCAAGTTGGTCCCCTCTCGCCTTCCTGAGACCTACGCGTTCCTGGTCTCCAGCGAGGAGTCGTCGGATAGCTATTTCACCAGACGCATAGAGTATGCGTTGACTCTTCTGGCCAGCGAGGCTCGGCCGGTAACTCTTATTCGGCTACGCCGGGCCAGCGGTCTGACCGAACCCAGGATTGTCGAGAACAAGACTTTGGTTCGGCGGTTAGTCGCCGCGTCCGGTCTTCCGGTCAGCCCCAAGGCGGTCGACTGGCTCCACACCGGCGATCGTGAAAGTAGGGCGGCCCGGCTGGTACACTAGAACTTGGAGTCGGACCGTCGGCAAAGTTGCAAAAAGCGGTTCAACTTTGGGTGTCCTCTGCTAACAGTAACTTTTGACAGGCACCACTTTCTTTTGACACCTATCATTAATTTTTAGCAGAAGACACCGAGGACACATCCATGGCACGTGGCGTCAACAAAGTCATCCTGATCGGCAACCTGGGCTCGGACCCCGAGGTACGCAGCACCGGCAGCGGCACTACCGTATGCAGCTTCAGCCTGGCCACCTCCGAGTCGTGGACCGACAAGCAGAGCGGCGAAAAGCAGGAACGCACCGAGTGGCACCGCATCAAGATCTTCGGCCGCCTCGGCGAGATCGCCGGCGAGTACCTGAAAAAGGGCCGCCAAGTCTATATTGAAGGCTCCATCCGCACCGACAAGTTCACCGGCAAGGATGGCGTGGAAAAGTATTTCACCGACATCATCGCCAACGAGATGCAGATGCTCGGCAGCAATGAGGGCGGCGGCGGTGGCGGCGGCTACCAGCGCGAACGTCCGCAGGGCGGCCAGCGCCAGGGCGGCGGCAACTACGGCGGCCAGTCCCGCGGCAACGACGATCGCGGCTCCTCGCGCCCGTCCTCGCCGGCCCCGGCCGACAACGGCTTCACGGACGACGAGATTCCGTTCTAGCGAACGCCCGCCGACGCGGTTGCCCCCGACAGCCCGCCCTCCGGCGGGCTGTTCTCGTCAGGGCCCGCCTTTTTCCTCGCTGCGCAGGCGCGCGACGGCCGACGCGGCATTCACCTGCAGCGTGCCGTCGGAAACCCGGCTGCTCTGCAGCAGCAGGTCATGCACCGAACGCGCGTCCAGTCCGGGCGCCATCGACAGCAGCAAGGCGGCGATGCCGCTCACGTGCGCGGCGGCCATGGACGACCCGGAGGTGAAGTCGTAGCCGCCGTCCGGCTGGGTGGTGAGGATGTCGTTGCCCGGGGCGCTCAGTACGCCGGGTGGCGCCCGCGACGCATTGCTGGTGCGCACGACGATGACGCCCGGCGCGCTGTCGGGAAAGCCGCCGACGTTTCCGTCCGGCGGCATCGCCGCGATCACGATGCGGCCCTGCTCCAGCAGCCGTGCAAGCAGCTCATTGAGCAGCGGGTCGGCCGGGCCACCCAGACTCAGGTTGATGATGCGCGTATCGGTGTCGATGATCGCGGCCAGTGCCTTGGCCAGGGTGAAGGTGTTGCAGCGTGCGCCGGCGTGGGACGCCGGCGGATACCAGCACGCCTTGTAGACGCTGAGGAAGGCCTTGGGTGCGATCCCCACGATGCCCTGCCGGTTGTTGGCGTCGGCGGCGATGATGCCGGCCACTTCGGTACCGTGGTTGTCGCGGTCGAACGCCGTGCGGTTCGCGTCGACCAGGTTGCGCGTGTCGCGGATGCGTCCGTGCAGGTCGGGATGCGCCAGGTCGGCACCCGTGTCGACGATCGCGACCTCGACCCCGGCGCCCTGGCTGAGGTTGTGCGCGAGCGCGGCATCGGTTTCGACAAAGCCGCGCTGCAGGCCGGCATAGGGATCGTTGTAGCGCGGCGCATCCCGCGGCGGCGGGTTGGCGTAGACGGAATAGTCCTGCAGCGGCTCGACAAGCCGCACCCGGGCGTCGGCGGCCAGGGCCTTGAGCAGGGCGTCGCGGGGCATGCCGGCCGGCGGCGTCAGCACGATGCAGTACAGGTCCAGCGCCTTGACCGGCCAGCCGGCCACCTCCTGCCATCCGTAGGTTTTCTTCAGCGCGGCGAGTGTCGACGCCGCCCGCTGGCCGATGCCGTAATTTCCCGACGAGACATAACCGAGCACACTGGAACCGGCATGCGTGGCCGGGGGCACCAGCGGGTTGGCGACGGCCAGCACGATATCGCGCCGGCTGTCCATGGAAGACACGCCGGCGACGGCTGGGCGCCCGGCGCGAACCGGGTTGTCGCCGGCTGGCGCGGGCCGCAAGTGTGCGCAGGCACTCAGCGCCATCGCGGCGGCGAGGGCGAGGATGCCGACCTTCATGGCGTGCTGGTGACGGGCTCGGCCAGGCGGATGCCGTGGGCGGCGCGCAGTTGCTGCAGCACGTGTTGCTCGGTCGAGGTGGAGTCCTGCGGCACGACCGTGTAGGCACCGACGTCGTTGGGGCCACCCACCACCTGCAAGCCGATGGCGTGCAGCAGTGCGTCCCAGTCGGCCAGTTTCATGCTGGCGTCGGGCACGACGCGGATCGAACCCGTGGGGGCGGGTTGGGCCGTTTCGCTGAGGGTGCGATAGCGTGGGAGGCTGCCTTCCGACCACAGCTTCATGCCCAGCACGCCGATGCCGAGCGCCTGGACCAGCACTGCGGCGACCAGGGCGCGAGTCAGCCAGCCGGCCGTCCGCGAACGGCCGGGGGCTTCCTGCGGCGCCGGTGCATCGAGGCGGCCCAGCAAGTGTTTCAGCCCCACGTTGGCGTCGAGAGGCACATCGGAGGGCAGCGACATCGCCAGCTGCAGCCGGCTCTGCCGCGCAAACTCGGCGCGACACTCCTCGCAGTGCACGAGGTGGCTCATCAGCGCCTGGCCCTGCTCGCGCGGAGCACTGCCCTGCAGCACCCAGGGCATGGCTTCCCAGGCCTGGGCGCAGTCCCGATCGGGATTCGTCTGGAATGTCATGGCACATTCTCCTCGCGCATCGGCGAGTCTCCAGCCAGAGAGGGAAGGACGTTGCGCAGCTTCACGCGCGCATGGAACAGCCGCGCCTTCACCGTGCCGACCGGACATTGCATGATCGCGGCAACGTCATCCAGCGAGTGTCCCACGCCGTAGACCAGCTCGATCACCACTCGCTGATCCACCGAGAGGTGGACGAGGCCCTTGCCCAGCCAGTCGCGCAATTCGCGGTCCTCATCCGGGTTGTGGGCCGGAACGCGGCTTTCCGGCACGGCATCCTCGGCGACGGGTTCGTCGCCATGCTGGCGCAGTGCCTTCAACCCGCAGCGGTAGGCGATGCCCATGATCCAGGTCGAAACGCGCGAATCGCCGTGGAAGTTGCCTGCTTTCTGCCAGGCGATCCAGAAGCAGTCGTTGATGACCTCTTCGATGATGTCGGGACGCCGGGTCAGGCGGGACAGGAAGCGGCACAACCTGCCGTGGTAGCCGCGATACAGCACCGCCAGTGCGGCGCGGTCGCCCGTCGACATGCGCTGGAGCAGCATGCGGTCGGTGGCATCAGCGTCGGTATCAGCATCGTTCATGGCTTCGCCGGAGGTGGTCGGAACGCGGTCGGTCGGTGCATGCGTGCCGTTTCGGCCGCAAAAGGTTGCCGGTGCATCAGAACGATCGTGAGATCGTGGCCATCCAGGGCTGCGCTTCCACGTATCCGGTCGATCGCCACGATCCCAGGTCGGTCATGACACGATCGAGCTCCAGCCGCCATGGTCCGTTGACCCACATCAGGCCGACCTGGCCATAGCGGTAGAAGCCGTCGCGATCGTAGCTCCGGTAATGCCCATGACGGCGGTAGCGTGCCGGCGGGACGTGGGCGACGCCGGCGCCCGCGGAGAGGAAGGCATGCTCCGTCAACGGCCAATGGAAATCGAGGTCGGCGGCGGCACGCGTCCGCCGGTCGCCGGAGCCGATGAAGCGGCTGGCTGACAGGCCAAACGCCAGGGTGTCCCGGTACAGCCAGTGGACCCCGACTTCGCCGCGGTCGTGGACGGCCGCGCCGACACCCCCGGCGTAGTGGTAATAGAGCAGGCCGGCCTGCATCTGCCAGTCGGCGGAGAGCGACCAGTGGCGCGCCCCCTGGAGCAGGGTCTGGGCGATGCGCCCCGGCGAACGGGCTTCGGCACTCCCGGACAGGCCCACCGACCAGCCGGTCGACGAGGTCCACGAGGCAGCCGCCTGGACGACGGGCGTGGCCGGCGTGATCGCCAGCCCACGGTCGACCAGCTGCGAGCTGAGCGCGACCGTGCCGGTGGTCCCTGGCGCCGACTGGGCGTGCAGCAGCGCGGGATGGCAGGCGGCCACCGCCAGCGCAAGCCAGGCCAGCCCGGTGCGGGCGAGGTGCCCGCCGCGGCGGCCGAACCCGGTGCGGCATCGGTGCAACGCGATGCTTGCGTGTCGTGGGCAACCTGCGGCCATGGGATCTATCTGGTGTCCAGGTGCATCGCTGCCGTGCGGTGGACGTGCGCAGCGACGATGCGCAGCGTCGGAAGACCTGGCCGGGAGGCCATCGGGCCACATCGCTTCATTGTTCGACTGACCGGGCATGGCTGCCTTGCATGGCCTGCTCGCGCCACGAAAGGCGCGCGCCCGTTATAGCCGATCCGCACGGTGAAGAGAGGGCCCGTCGGCGGAGTCGGTCCTGAAGGCCCGCCCGCCCGGCAGCGCGGGCCCCGCGTGCCGGCGTCCGTGCACGTCTTCAGAATGCCGCGCTCGCGGAAATCGTGAACGCGCCCAGATCCGCCGCATCGGTCTTCGGTGCCCCGGGCGGCGCGCCGAAGACGTTCGTGCGGGCCCCGTTGAACCGGCTGAAACGGAACCAGGTGGCGTAGATCCTGAAGTTGGCCAGCGAGCTGAAGGACTCCTTGCCGAATGGCACCCAGAACACGCTGACCAGGTTGCTGGTGCTGTCGGGGCTGCCGTAGGGCACATAGCGGGCGGGGTCGCGCGAGCCGGTGCTCACCATGTGGGACACGGCGATGCCGTAGCTTTGCCTGAAGGTGTAGATGGCGGTTGCGATCTGATCGCGGGCGGAGCCCTGCGGCAAGGCGAGCAGGCCCGGCACGACGGGACTGGGCGGCGTACTGCCGTAATCGCGCTTCTCGAAGATGTTCACGTAGCTGAGCTGCAGGATGTTCTGCCGGTTGCCCAGGTACTGGTAGCTCAGGTCGTAACCCAGGTCGGTCACGTCGTCGGCCAGCCCTTGCCGCGGCCGCTGGCGTTTGGTCGACAGGCCCACTACGCCGGCCGAGACGAACTGGGTCTTGAACTCTTTCATGTAGGCGAAGCGGAAGTATCCCGTGTCGCTCAACTTGCCCGGATCGCCGCCGGTCGAATAGCCCAGGCGATCCTGCACCGAGGGCTGCATCGAGTTGTACGTGCCGACCTCGCCGTACCAGTTCGAGTCGAACAATGCGTAGACCGTGGCACCGATGACGCGGTTGGCCGGTGCCGCGGGGCTGGAAAGGTTGAGCAAGGTGCCGGTGACGCCCGGCGGGCCCAGGTTCGATGCCGCAGGAAGGACGGCCAGCGGGTCGTTGAAGCCGGGACTGTTGTTGACGCTCACGCCGAGGGTCAGGTCCTTGCCGATGAACTTGAGCGTCCTGGCGACGAAGCGCAGGTCGAGGTTGCGCAGCCGGGTGTTGTATTTGCCGTCGCCGACGTTGTCGGCCTCGATCTTGACGAAGCCGCCCACGTGGTCGGTGAGTCGTCCGGCCAGGTAGAGGTCCGCCTCGCTCAGCCGGGTCTGGCTGTCGCCGCGCAGCGGGTTGGTGTGCGCCAGCGTGACCTGCGCGGCCAGCGGCAGGGCGCCGCTGATGTTCGCCTCGGTATAGCCGCCGAGCTTGAAGCGCATGCCGGCCGGCGTCAGCGCCGGTCCGTTGTCGCCGCCGCCGTACGCACTGGAGTGGCAGACCGCGCAGACGTAACCGGTCTGCCGCGCAAACGCGGGAACGGCCTGGGCAGCGCCGCTGGCGAGCAACAGCAGCAGCGCGAGGCCATACCACGGGTATCGGGTTCCGGATCGGCGAATCGCGGGTCGGTGCGGGAAAGGCAGCATGGGGTTTCCTTCGTCTTGAACGGATGCGGCAGCCGCTCAGCGGCCGTGAGCCCGTCGGCGATGCCGCCCGGCCGTGCCGGTGCGTCGCCGCAAGATGCGGGTAAGTGCCGCACGGGCCGCGAAAGGTTGTGCCTGCCCTTCGCGCGCTTCGACGCAACCTTCGGCCGGCCAGGCGGCACTCAGCCATGTAAGTCGCCATCCCATGATTTGCAGCCGGATCCGACCCATGGAAATCCAACGCGTCCCCTTGCTCAAGCATGGCGACCACCGCGGCATGCTCGTCGCGCTGGAACAGGGCGGCAACGTGCCTTTCGCGATCCGGCGCGTGTACTACATCTTCGCCACGAAGGACGGCGTGCACCGCGGTCGGCACGCGCACCGTCACCTCACCCAGCTGGCGGTGGCGGTGCGCGGTTCGGTGACCTTCCTGCTGGATGACGGCAGCGGTGCGGTCGAGGTCGTGCTCGATGATCCGGCCCAGGGCCTGCTGCTCGGCAACATGGTGTGGCGCGAGCTCTACGATTTCAGCGACGACTGCGTGCTGATGGTGCTGGCCGATCACCTGTTCGATCCGGACGATTACATCACCGACTACGCCGACTTCATGCGTGAGGTCAGCGGCAGCATGCAACTGGCGGACATGACAGCATGCCAAGGCCGCTAGTCCTGGTCGGCGCCGGCGAGTTCGCGCAGATCGCCTGCGAATACTTCGAACACGACAGCGACTACGACGTGGTGGCCTTCAGTGTCGAGCGCGACTACCTGGTGCAGCCGACGCTGGCGGGGCGTCCGGTGGTCGCCTTCGAAACACTCGAAGCGGATTACCCGCCGGCCGATGTGGACGTGTTCGTCGCCGTCCCGTCCAGCCAGCTCAACCGCTTGCGCACGCGCCTCTACCGGGAGGCGAAGCGTCGCGGGTACCGGCTTGCCACCTATGTCAGCACGCGTGCCTTCGTGTGGCGCAATGCCGAGGTGGGCGAGAACAGCTTCATCTTCGAGGGCAACGTGATCCAACCGTTCGTGCGTGTCGGCAGCAATTGCATCCTGTGGAGCGGCAACCACGTAGGGCATCGGACGGTGGTGCGCGACAACGTGTTCATCGCCTCGCACGCGGTCATTTCCGGTTACTGCGAAATCGGCGAGAGCAGCTTCGTCGGGGTGAACACCACCTTCAACGACCACGTCAAGGTGGCACCTGACAACGTGATCGGCGCCGGCGCGCTGGTGACGCGCGATACCGAGCCGGGCCGGATCTACGTCGGCTCGCCTGCGCGCGCCGTGCCGGACAAGTCCAGCTTCGACGTGAAGCTCTGAATGCGCATGTTCGAGTGGACCAAAAAGGGGCTGGTGTTCGAGACCGCGCGGCATGGCGTGGGCGGCTGGATGCGCCACTCGGCGCTCACGCCCACGCCGTATCGCCTCGACGAGGAGTGCATCCGCGTCTACGCGGGCTTTCGCGATGGCGACGGCGTCAGCCGCATCGGCTATGTCGACGTGCGGGCGGATGATCCGGCGACGATCGTGCGCGTCAGCGCCGAGCCGGTGCTCGACATCGGCCGGGGCGGCTGCTTCGACGACAACGGCATGATCCTCGGCGACGTGGTCGACGGACCGGGCGGCCTGCACCTGTTCTACGTCGGCTTCCAGCATGTGGCCAAGGCCAAGTTCCTGGCCTTCACCGGCCTGGCGCTGTCGACCGACGGCGGCGAACATTTTCGACGCGTGCAGGAAACGCCGATCCTCGATCGCGCGCCCGGTCGCAGCACCATCGGTGCGGTGCATTCGGCGCTCCACGAGGATGGTCGCTGGCGGCTGTGGTACGCCGTGGGCGACGACTGGGAAATCATCGGCGGCCAGCCGTTTCCGCGTTACCACATCCGCTGTGCACAGACCAATGATCTGCGCGTCATGCCGCGCGAGGACCAGGTCTGCCTGCTGCCGCGCGGCAGCGAGTACCGGATCGGGCGGCCGCGCGTATACCGCTTCGACGGCAAGTACGTCATGTACTTCACCCGCGGCAATCTCGGCGGCGAGTACTTTCCCGGCATGGCGTGCAGCGACGATGGCGTCCACTGGGAGCGCCGCGACGAGTCGCTGGGCCTGACACTCTCCACCAGCGGCTGGGATGCGCGAACCCTCTGCTACCCCGCGCTTGTCCGCCAGCGCGACAAGCTGCTGATGTTCTACAACGGCAACGACATGGGCGTGGACGGCTTCGGCGTGGCCGAAGCCCCCGCGTCGCACCTCGACGGTGGCGCCGATGCTCGCGGTTAGGCCTTACGTGGCTGCCGATGCCGGCGCCTGGGATGCCGTGGTCGAACACTCGCGCAACGGCAATCTGCTGCATCGGCGCGGCTACATGGATTACCACGCCGACCGCTTCATCGACGCCTCGCTGATGATCGAGCGCCGCGGAGAGGCCGCGGCGGTGTTTCCGGCGAGCAGGCTGGGCGACGTGGTGACCAGCCATGGCGGGCTCACCTATGCCGGCCTGATCAGCAGCCACGCCCTGCGCGCCGAATCGACGCTCGCCGTGTTCGAGCAGATGGCCGGCTGGTATCGCGCGCATGGCGTGCAGCGCATCGTCTACAAGGCGGTGCCGCACGTATTCCACGCGTATCCGGCGGAGGAGGATCTGTACGCCCTGCAGCGCATGGGTGCGCGCCTGGTGCGCCGCGACCTGTCGTCCGTCATCGCGCTGCAGGAGCCGTTCCGCTTCACCGAGCCGCGCCGGCGCGCGATCAGGAAGGCTGGGCGGGCAGGCATCGAGCTTTACGTGGACACCGATCCGGCATCGTTCCACGCGCTGCTGTCGGACGTGCTGCGCAAGCATCAGGTGACGCCGACCCACAGCCTGGCGGAACTGCGCCTGCTGCAGGCGCGCTTTCCGCGCCGGATCGTGCTGCACGAGGCGCGCAGGCAGGGTGTGCTGCTGGCCGGTGCCCTCGTCTACGATTTCGGCCGCGTGGTGCATACCCAGTACCTGGCCGCCTCCGAGGACGGGCGGCAGCTCGATGCGCTCAGCTTCCTGCTCGCCGCGCTGATCGGCAGCACGTATGCGGGCCGGCAGTATTTCTCCTTCGGGGTATCCACCGAGCAGGCCGGGACGGTGCTCAACAGCGGGTTGGTCGCGCAGAAGGAATACTTCGGCGCGCGCGGCATCGCGCACGATTTCTACGAGTGGCCGCTGTGATGGGCTCCGTCGTGATGAAGAACGGACCGGCAGGCGCTGCCTCGGGCGACGTCCCGTTCCTGAACCTCGGTGAGGTCAATGCGCGGTACGCCGACGAGTTGAAGGCTGCGGCGGCGCGCGTCATCGATTCGGGCTGGTATGTGCTGGGCGACGAACTGAAGGCCTTCGAGCGGGAGTTCGCCGCCTGGTGCGGCGTGCGCCATGCCGTGGGCACGGGCAACGGGCTGGATGCGTTGTCGCTGATCCTGCGCGGCTACAGGGAGCTCGGCGTTCTCGCCGAGGGCGACGAGGTCATCGTGCCCGGCAATACATTCATCGCCAGCTTCCTGGCGATCAGCGAGAACCGCCTGGTGCCGGTGCCGGTGGAACCCGGCGCGGCGATGTTCAACCTCGATCCGGCCTGTGTGGCGGCGGCGATCGGGCCGCGCACGCGCGCGATCATGGCGGTGCATCTGTATGGCCAGCTGGCCGACATGCCGGCGCTGCGGGCGCTGGCCCGGCGGCACGGCTTGCTGCTGATCGAGGACGCGGCACAGGCGCATGGCGCCGCACGTGACGGGCGCAAAGCCGGTGCGTTCGGCGACGCGGCCGCCTTCAGCTTCTTCCCGGCCAAGAATCTCGGCGCGCTGGGCGACGGCGGCGCGGTGGTGACCGACGACGACGCGCTGGCGCAGCGCATCGCGGCGCTGCGCAACTACGGCTCCGACGTGAAATACCACCATCTGTTCCAGGGTGTGAACTCGCGCCTGGACGACATGCAGGCGGCGCTGCTGCGGGTAAAGCTGAGGTATCTCGATGCGGACCTGGCATGGCGTCGCCGGGTGGCGCGCCGCTATCGCGATGGCATCCGCCATCCGCAGATCCGGCTGCCGGACGTGGCCCGCGAGGAGCAGCACGCCTGGCATCTGTTCGTGGTGCGCTGCGCACGGCGCGATGCGCTGCAGCGGCATCTGCACGTCCACGGTATCCAGACCCAGGTGCACTATCCGGTGCCGGCGCATCGGCAGCCGGCGTATCCCGCGCTGCGGGATTGCCGCCTGCCGCGGACCGAACAACTGTGCGATGAGGTGCTGAGCCTGCCGCTGGGGCCGACCTTGCGCGATGGCGACGTGGAGCGGGTGATCGAGGCCTGCAACGCGTTCGGGCGTGGCGCATGAACATCGCCCGCACCGGTTTCTACACGAGCATCGCCACCGCCGCGCGGCTGCTTGCCGGGCTGGTGGCGATCAAGCTGGTGGCGTGGTTCGCCGGGCCCGAGGGCGTGGGCAAGCTCGGCCAGTTCATGAGCCTGATGTCGCTGCTGGCGGTGCTGGCCGGCGGCGGCATCAGCTCGGCCATCGTCAAGTACGTCGCCGAGTACCGCGACGATCCGCAGCGGCTGTCGCGCCTGCTGTCCGCCGCGCTGTGGTACGCGTTCTGTGCCTCCTGCCTGATGGGCGGCCTTGCCCTGCTGCTCAGCCGGCAGCTCGCGCTGTGGCTGCTGGACGATGCGGGCTACGCCGGGCTGATCCGCGTGCTCGCCGTCGCGCAGCTCGGCATTGCGCTGCTCAACTACATTCTCGCGGTGGTCAACGGCTTCATGGATGTGCGCCGGCTGGCCTTCATCCAGGTGAGCGGGTCAGTGATCGGCATCGTGATGATGGTCTGGCTGGCGCGCTGGCTGCATCTGTATGGCGCGCTGCTGGCGCTGGTGCTGAGCCAGGTGCTGTGGCTGGTCGTCGGCCTGCCGGCGTGGTGGCGCAGCTCGTACTTCCGCCGCGGCATGCTGCGGCTGCGCTACGACCGTGAGATGACCTTGCGCCTGGCGACGTTCTCGGTGATGACGCTCACCTCCGCGCTGCTGCCGCCGCTGGTCAACATCGCCGTTCGGGACCACCTCGCGCTGCAGTTCGGCTGGAGCCAAGTCGGCTACTGGCAGGCGGTGGGCAAGGTGTCGGACGCCTATCTGTTGTTCCTCACCGCGGCGATCAACATCTACTACCTGCCCAAGCTGGCGTCCACGCATGGCCGCGAGGCGCTGCTGGCCGAGCTGCGCACCGCCTGGCGTTACGTCCTGCCGGCGGTGGTCGTGCTGGCGGCCGCGGTGTACCTGCTGCGCGAGTGGGTGACCTGGCTGCTGTTCACGCCGGATTTCGCCGCCGCCAACGCGCTGTATGGCCCGCAGCTGGTCGGCGACGTCATCAAGATCGCCTCCTTCGTCCTTTCCTACCTGATGCTGGCCAAGGCGATGACGAAACTGTTCGTCATCTCCGAATGCGTGTTCGCGGCCAGCTACCTCGTGCTGGTCTGGGTGCTGGCGGCGCGCTTCGGCGTGGTCGGGGCGATCTACGCGTTCGCGGCGAACTATGTGCTGTATCTGGTCTTCAACCTGCTGGTGGCCCGGCGTTACCTGGGAGGGCTGCGATGATGAGCGACGACGTGCCGCTGGTATCCGTGCTGATACCGGCGTTCAACCACGAGCGTTTCGTGCAGCGCTGCCTGGACAGCGTGCTGCAGGACCCGTATCCGGCCAAGGAGCTCATCGTCATCGACGACGGCTCCACCGATGGCACCGCCGAGCGGATCGCCGACTGGGTCGCGACGCACTGCATGGATATCCCGATCGAGTACGTGCGGCGGGAGAACCGCGGCATCGCGGCGACGCTGAACGAGCTGGCGGCGCGCGCGAGCGGCGAGTTCCTGCGTCCCGGCGCTAGCGATGACTACCTGCTGCCCGGCGGGCTCGATGCGCAGGTGCGCTACCTGCTGGCGCATCCGGACAAGGGCGCAGTGATCGGCGATTCGATCGTCGTCGACCAGGACGACAACAAGCTGCATGACAGCGGCATGGGCCTGCTGCACGGCGGCAGCAAGACGCTGTACCGGTCCGACGACGGCATCCGCCGCGCCATCATCAGCCACTGGGCGATCGGCGGGCCGGTGGCGCTGATGCGGCGGAGCGCGCTGGACACCGTCGACCGCTGGAGCGAGGGCCTGCGCATCGAGGACTGGGACATGTTCCTGCGCCTGGCGGCCCGCGATGCGCTCGGCTTCATCGACGTCGGCGTGTGCGCCTACCGCATCCACGGCACCAACCTGAGCCGGACGCGGCACACCGCCACACGGATCGGCAACCTCGCCGAGTCGCGCCAGGTCGCGCTGCGCCGGGCGTGCCTGTTCGACGAGCCGTACCGGACCCTGCTGCGGGCGCAGGCGCACTACATCGGCGCCAAGATCGCGTTCCTGCAGGGTCAGCCGTGGTCGCTGGCGCGGCATCTGCTCGCCTGGTCCTGGTTGCGGTTGCTGTCGAGGCTGCGGCCTTCATCCGGCCACCGCGGCGCGGAGGCGACATGAAACGGTTGCCGTGTCTGCCCTCGGCGTATCTCGCACTGCCGCTGCTGCTGGCGTGCGCGCTGACCCTGCTGACCTACGATCTTCCCGTCGACTACCTGTCGGGCCTGTTGCTGCTGGCGGTGGTCGCCGCGGCGATCCTGCTGTTCGATGTCCAGGCGGGGATCAGGATTCCGTCGCCCGCGCGGTTTCGCGCGCGCAGCTACGTCGGCACCCGCGATGCGTTCGTCGCGCTCGCCTTCGCGGGCGTCGTCGCGTTGTTCTGCGTGCTCGACCTGGCGCTGTTCCCGATACCGCTGTTCAACAATCCCTCGTCCTATGCCGCGATGGGGGACGGGCGCGAACATGTCCGGCACGTGTCGGACATCTGCTGGGTACTGCCGCCGATCGGGCTGCTGTGCGCCAGGAGCCGGTGGTTGCGCACCACGCTCGTCGCCATCGGTTTCCTGTTTCCGATCCTGGTGATCGACCGCAACCGGGTGTTCGCGACGGTGTTCTCGTTCGCGCTGGTGATCCTGCTGCGCCGGGACGAGGCCAGGCCCTTGCCGTGGAGGGCCGTCGGCCTGCTCGGCTTTGCCGGCGTCAGTGTCTTCTCGGTACTCGGCATGTTGCGGTCCGGGACGCTGGCTTACATCACCCTGCCGTTCAGCGCGATGTATCGCGCGGTGCCGGAAGGCGTCAAGTGGCTGCTGCTCTACGCCAGCGCCGGGCCCTACAACTTCAGCGCGATCCTGGCCAAGGGCTACGTCAACACCAGCTTCCTCACCCATCAGGTCGTTCCGCTGAGCGGGTCCGTCGCGACGGCCGGCACCGGCATTCCGCTGGACGCGCCGACCATCAACGTGGGCACGGAGTTCTTTCCGTTCCTGATGGCGTGGGGTCCGGTCGGCGCGGTGGCTGCCATCGTCGTGCTCTACGCGATGCTGCGCTGGAGCGTGCAGCGCCTGCGGGCCTCGGTATCGCTGTTCGCGCTGCTGATCTTCCTGCGCGTGTCCTACGTTTGCGTGATGGCGCCGTTCGCGCCGCAGGCCTACACCTGGACGAACGCCGGCTTCATCGGCCTGTGCCTGCTCATGCAGGCGTTCGCGGCCTGGCTGCCGAATCGGCGAGCGGCAGCGTCGGGCACCGCGCGAATCGCGTCTCCCCCTTCCACCCAGTGAGTGCCCAACCATGGAACAAGACGAAATCTATCTGATCGACCTCTGGCGGATCTTCACCCGCGGATGGATCTGGTTCGCGGGCGTGCTGATCCTGGTCCTGGTCTGCACCTATGTCTTCGCGCACACGGTGAAGCGCCAGTGGGAGGCGACTGCGTGGATCCAGATCGGGCAGGTCGGGCAAGTGCTGTCGGGCCAGGACCCCAAGGTGGAGCCACTGCTGCGCGTGATCGAACGGCTGGAACTGGTGCCGTTCGAGAACGAGGTCCTGCAAGGCGCCGGCTACGCGCGCGATTCGTCGGTGGCAAAGCTCTATCGCAGCAGCCTGAAGCTGGAGCCGCTGCCCTATGCCGGCCCGTTGATCCGCCTGCGGGTGCGCGCCTATTCCCGCGAGCAGGCCGCCGAGCTGGCCACGGCGACGGTGGCCCGGTTGGGTGCGATCCACCAGCGCCTGGAAGAGGTGCCGCTGAAGGCGGCGCGTGAGCGCCTGGCCCGCAACGAGGTCGAACTGCGGACCGCCGAGGCCGACCGGGACCGTTATCGGCAGGCGGCCGTGCCGGGCAGCAAGGACGCCCAGGGCCCGGTGCTCGCCAGCCTGCTGCTGGCGAACAAGAACGAAGAGATCCGCGGCTTGCGGCAAGTGAGGATGGATCTCATGGAACGCCTCGGCCCGACCTACACCTACCAGACCTCGATGGTGTGGCCGGTCTACGTGCCCGACAGGCAGGCGTTTCCGAATCCCGAGCTGACCTGGGGCATCGGCCTGCTGCTGGGTCTGTTCCTCGGCGCATGCGCGGCCGTGGCGAAGGCCGGCCGGCGACGGATCGCCTGAACGTTTGCCGGTGCGTTCAACCAAAACGGCATCTGCATGCACTCACCGGTCAGGCCCGTGACGTGTCGCGGGCGACCCTGGCTGCACCCGAAGGTGTCGTGCTGAAGGAAAACCGGCGTCATGGCGGGACGGAGTTCGTTCGATATGCGTGGAGTGCACAAGCAGGAATCCGGGCACCGCGCCACGCCCGCCGGCAGCGTCCGCCGTCCCCCGCGGCGCGCGCCGCTGGACGAGGCGCAGCTGCTCGACACGCAGCGCGCGTTCGACAGCGTGGCCGCCGACTACGACGGGCCGCGCGGCAACAACGAACTGATCCAGCGCATGCGCACGACCTTGTGGGATGTCGTGCACAGCGAGGTGCAACCCGGCGCCCGCCTGCTCGACCTGGGCTGCGGTACCGGCATCGACGCACTCGAGTTCGCCCGGCGCGGCTTTCGCGTCGTCGCCACCGACTGGTCGCCGCTGATGGTCGAGCGCACGCGGGCGCGCGCGGCGGGTGCGGCCATGCAGTCGCGCGTCACCGTCGCCCACCTCGGCGTGCAGCAACTCGATCGGCTCGACGGCGAGTTCGACGGCATCTATTCCAACTTCGGCCCGCTGAACTGCGCGCCGGATCTCGCTGCCGTCGCCGCCGAATGCGCGCGCCTGCTGCGCCCCGGCGGCAGCCTCGTCTTCTCGGTGATGGGCCGGATCTGTCCGTGGGAGCTGGGCCACTACGCGCTGCGCGGCCGCTTCAGGCGGGCCGGCGTGCGCGCCGCGCGCGGCGCGACGGCGGTGGGCATGAACCACCACACGATCTGGACCTGCTACTACCTGCCGCGCGAGTTCTACCGCGCCTTCGCCGGGCACTTTTCGCTGGCGGGCTATCGCGCGCTGAGCCTGTTCATGCCGCCGCCCTACCTGGTGGACTGCTACCGTCGCCGGCGCCGCTGGTACGAACGGCTGGGCCGGCTTGACGACCGCCTCGGCGCGCTGCCGTTGCTGCGCGACATGGGCGACCATTTCCTGATCGTGATGCGGCGGCGCTGAGCGCATGGACTTCCTGCAGGCCGCGATGGACGTCAGCTTGTGCCGGGCCGTTTCGGTCACCGCGGAGGCCAGCTCGCGCGTGCCGCTGCCGATCCGCGCCGGGCGGATCGGTTCCTCGCTGGCCGCGCGGGCGTACCGGATCGACCTGCGCGACCATCTGGTCTTCCCCGGCCTGATCAACGCGCACGATCATCTGCACGTCAACGCCGTGCCGCCGCTGCAAGCCCGTGCGCCGTTTCCCAACAGTTATGCGTGGATCGCCGCCTTCCGGGCGCATTTCGGGGAGCCGGCGGTGATCGCCGCGCTGCAGGTGCCGAAGGCCTTGCGGCTGCGCCACGGCGCGCTGAAGAACCTGCTTGCCGGCACCACCTGCGTGGCGCATCACGACCCCTGGCATGCGGCGCTCGACGAGCCGGATTTCCCGGTTGCGGTGCTGCGCGACTACGGCTGGAGCTATGCGCTGGGCTGGCCCGATTACGGCCCGCCGATCCGGCAGAGTTTCGCCGCCACGCCCGCCGACCGGCCCTGGCTGATCCACCTGGCCGAAGGCACCGACGCGATCGCGCAGGCGGAACTGGCCCGGCTCGACGCGATGGGCTGCCTGGCGGCGAACAGCGTGCTGGTCCACGGGGTCGGCCTGAGCGAGCGGGACATCGATCGGGTGATCGAGCGCGGCGCGGCGGTGGTCTGGTGTCCGACCAGCAATCGCAACCTGCTCGGGCGCTCGCTGGACCCGCGGCGCCTGTGCGCGGCGGGCCGGCTTGCCCTGGGCAGCGACTCGCGGCTCAGCGGTGCCCGCGACCTGCTCGATGAAATGCGCGGCATCGCCGCGCGCGGCGAGCTGAGCCCGGGCCATCTGCTCGGCCTGGCCACCAGCCAGGCCGCGCGCATCCTGCGGCTGTCCGCGGTCGGCAGCCTGGCGCCGGGCGCGCCGGCGGACCTGGTGATCGTCGAGGATCGCGGCGGCGACGAACGCTGCGGCCTGGTCGGCATCTCGCGCAGCGAGATCCGGGCGGTGGTGCGCCACGGCGTGCCGCGCATCGCCGATCCGGATTTCGCCGAATGGTTCGACGTCGCCGGCATGGACGCCGTACCGGTGACGCTGGACGGCAGACCGAAACTGCTGGCCAGGCCGCTGGCCGAAGCGGCGCTGGTGGCGCTCGAACCCGGCCTCGAACTGGTAGCCGCGCACCACGCGCGCGATCTCGTCATGGAGGCCGGCTAGCCATGCTGCCGCGTTTGCCGATGCTGATGCCGGCCGAGGCGTATGCCTTGTGGGCATCCAGTTATCCCGCCCGCGCCCACAACCCGGTGATGCAGGCGGAGGAGCGCGCCATGCTCGCGCTGATGCCGGACCTGCTGCAGGAAGCGGCCGTGCTCGATGTCGGCTGCGGCAGCGGACGCTACATGCTGCACGCGCTGCGACGTGGCGCGGCGCGCGTGATCGGCGTGGATCTGTCGGCGCCGATGCTCGCGCGCGCCGGCACCGAGCTGGCCCGGTGGCAGGCCGCCGCGGACATCGACCTGGTGCAAGGCAGCCTCGAAGCCCTGCCGATACCCGATGCGCGGGCCAACCTGACGCTCTGCGGCCTGGTCGTCGGCCATCTCGACAATCTGCAGCGATCGCTCGCCGAGCTGCGCCGGGTGACCCGGCCCGGCGGCACGCTGTTGTGCAGCGACGTGCATCCGATCGGGCATGCGCTGGGCTGGCTGCGCGATTTCAAGTCGGACGGCCGGCACTACGCCGTGCAGCACACGCAGCACCTGTACAGCCACTGGCACGCGGCCTGCGCCGCGCTCGGGCTGCGCATCGAACAGGTACTGGAACCGATGCTCGACCCGGCCGGCATCCCCGCCGATGCGCGCTTCGACCGCACCGCGCTGGAGGTTCCCGTGGCACTGGTGTTCCAGCTGCGGCGCGAGCCGTGACTCCCCGAATTCGCAGGCTCCTGCCATGACCCTTGCCTCACGCACCTTGCTGATCAACCCGACCATCACCTCGCGGCGCAGCGCGCGCTTTCCGCTGTCGCTGCTGCACCTGTCGGCGGCGCTGGAGCGCAACGGCCACGACAGCCAGATCATCGACGGCAACGTCGACCGCGATTTCGTCAGCGACACCTTGCGCGCGATGGAACAGGACGCCTTCGACGCGGTCGGCGTCAGCGTCATGGGCGGCCCGCAACTGGCGCCGGCAATCGCCGTGTCCGGTGCGATCCGCGCACGCTTCCCGGCGGTGCCGATCATCTGGGGCGGCTATTTCCCCACGCTCAACCCCGACGCCGCGTTGGCTGCGCCCTACGTCGACTACGCGGTGCGCGGGCAGGCCGAGGAAACCCTGCTCGAGCTGATTGCCGCGCTGGACGGCAAGGCCGACGCGAAGCTGGCGACCATCGGCGGGCTGTCGTGGAAGCGCGGCGGCGCGGTCGTGCACAACCCGAATCGCCGTTTCAGCCTGGCCGACCAAGGCATGGTGCTGCCCTACGACAAGCTCGGCGACCCGCGGCGCTACCTGGCGCGCACCTACCTCGGTCGCCGCACCGTCGCGCACCAGGCGTCGATCGGTTGCCGGTTCCGCTGCACCTTCTGCGGCGTGGCCGCGATGTTCGGCGGCACCACCGTGCTGCCGGCGGCGGAACAACTCGAGCGCGACCTGGGCTATCTCAAGCACGAGCTGGGCGCGGATTCGGTGCAGTACTTCGACAACAATTTCTTCGACCGCGAGCGGGACATGCTGCCGCTGCTCGAAGTGATGGCCAGGTTCGAGATGCCCTGGTGGTGTTTCGCCCGCGCCGACGCGCTGCTCAACCTGTCGGAGGAGGCGTGGAGGCTGGTGCGCAAGAGCCGCTTGCGGATGGCGTACATCGGCGCGGAATCACCGAACGGCCAGATGCTCAAGGAGATCCGCAAGGGCACGCGGCCGGATCAGACGATGGCGGTGGTCGAGTTGTGCCGCCGGCACGGCGTGATCCCCGAGTTGTCCTTCATGGTCGCACCGCCGGAGAACACCGAGGAGGAGACCGAGCACACCTTCGAGTTCATCCGCGCGCTGAAGCGGATCAATCCGCAGTCCGAGATCGTCATCTACGTCTACACGCCGTTGCCGGAGAACAGCCGGCACGAGCAGGACCGCGCGAGGCGGCCGGGCAAGCCGCTGCTGGACCTCCATGGCGCGCCGGTGGTGTTCCCGACGACGGCGGAGGAATGGGCGCAGCCGCGCTGGGTCGACTACACCTGCCACGCGGACGCGCCCTGGCTCGACGACCGGCTGCGCCGGCGCATCCGGGATTTCGTCACCGTGCTGCGCTGCCGCTTTCCCACCGTGCAGGACCTGCGCTCGCCGCCGTGGGCCAAGCGCAGCCTGAGCGCGATGGCGCTCTGGCGCTATCGCTACGGCAGGTACGATCGGCCGTGGGAACTGGAGCTGGCCAACCGGCTGGTGCGCCTGCGCATGCCGCAGGTGTCGGGCCTCTAGCGGGGTGCGCGCCGTGCACGTCGCGCAGCTCAATTTCCTGCCCGCGCCGGCGGGACTCGCGCCGGCCGAGGTGCTGGAGCGGTGGCACTCGCTGGCGGACATCGCCGAGGCGGCCGCCAGCGCCGGCACCCGCGTGTCGGTGATCCAGGCGGCGGCGCGCGAGGAGCGGATCACGCGTGGCGGCATCGACTACCACTTCGTCGACATCCGCGGACTGGAAACGGCGACCAACCGGGGCCGCCGCTTCGCCAGCCTGCTCGGCGACATCCGGGCCGACGTGCTGCACGGGCACAGCCTGGGTTTTGCCGAGGACGCCTTCGCGATCGCGCAGTGCCTGCCGCAGCTGCCGATCATCCTGCAGGACCACGCCGACCGGGCACCGCGCTGGTGGCGCCGCCGTCGCTGGCGGCGCTGGTATGCGGCCGCCACGGGCGTCGCCTTCACCGCGCGCGAGCAGGCGCAGGCGTTCGCCGTCGCCGGCATGTTCGGACCGCGCATGCGGGTGTTCGCGATACCCGAATCCAGCAGCCGCTTCACGCCTGGCGACCGCGCCGCGGCCCGCGCCGAAACCGGCCTTCACGGCGGGCCCTGCGTGCTGTGGGTCGGCCACTTGAACCGCAACAAGGACCCGCTGACCGTGCTCGAGGGCGTGGCGCGAGCGGCGACGCGCTTGCCCGGCCTGCAACTGTGGTGCGTGTTCGGCCATGCGCCGCTGCTGGAGGACGTGCGCCAGCGCATCGTTGGCGATCCGCGGCTCGCCGGCCGCGTGCATCTGCTGGGCAAGGTGACGCATGCGCAGGTCGAGCAGCTGATGCAGGCGGCCGACGTGTTCGTCTCGGGCAGCCATGCCGAAGGCAGCGGCTACGCCCTGCTGGAGGCGCTGGCCTGCGGCGTCGTGCCGGTGGTTACCGACATCCCGTCGTTCCGCGCGCTGACCGATGGCGGCCGCATCGGCAAGCTGTGGCCTTGCGGCGACGCGGGGGGGCTCGCCGCGGCCCTGCTCGACCTCGGGTCGAGCCGGATGCCGCCGGCACGGGTGCGCGCGCATTTCGACGCCGCGCTGTCGTTCGCCGCCGTGGGCCGGCAATGGGCCGAGGCGTACGCGCAAGTGCGCGAGGACCGGCGCCGGGGCGCGTCGTGAAACTCGCGCTGGTGGTGCCGGGCGGGGTGGATCGCGGCGGCGAGTTCCGCGTGATCCCCGCCTTGCTGGCGCTGATCGAACGACTGGCGTGCACGCATGAGGTGCATGTCTTCGCGCTGCAACAGGAAGCGGTGGCCGGTCGCTGGGAACTCGCCGGCGCCACCGTGCACAACATCGGCACCGGCTGGACGCGCCTGCGCGCGATCGCGGCGGTCCGCGCCGAGCATCGCCGCGCGCCGTTCGGCCTGGTCCACGCGATCTTCTCGGGCTCGTGCAGCCTGGTTGCCGTCGCCGCGGCGAAATGGCTGCGGCTGCCCAGCCTGGTGCATGTCGCCGGCGGCGAACTGGTTGCGTTGCACGCGATCGGCTACGGCGGGCGCCGAAAGTGGAAGGGCAGGCTGCGCGAGGCGTGCGTGCTGCGCGCCGCCGATGTCGTCACCGCGGCCAGCGCGCCGATCATCGACGCATTGCGGGTGCTCGGCATCGAGGCGCAACGGGTGCCGCTCGGCGTCGACCTGCGAGCCTGGCCGCCGCTCGCGCCGCGTGCGCGCCGCGTCGGCCCGGCGCGGCTGATCCATGTGGCCAGCCTCAACCGGGTGAAGGATCAGCCGACCCTGCTGCGTGCCTTGGCCAAGCTGCGCGAGGACGGCCCGGCCTTCCGCATGGCCATCGTCGGCGTGGATACCTTGCGTGGCGAGATGCAGCGTCTGGCGCGCCAGCTCGGGCTGCAACACTGCGTGGATTTTCTCGGCTTCAAGACGCAACGCGAATTGCGTCCGAGGCTGGAAGCAGCCGACCTGCTGGTGATGTCGTCGCAGCATGAAGCCGGCCCGCTGGTGTTGCTGGAGGCTGCGGTGGCCGGCGTGCCGGCGGTGGGCACGGCGGTCGGACACTTCGTGGAGTGGTCGCCCGCGGCGGCGTGCAGCGTGCCTGTCGGTGACGCGGGCGCGCTGGCCGATGGCATCCGGCAGCTGCTTGCCGACGAACCACGGCGGCAGCGCATGGCCGCGGCCGCGCAGTGCCTGGCGCTGGCGGAGGACGCCGACTGCACCGCGCGCCTGTTCGAAGCGCTGTACCGGCGCGTCCGTGGACACGGATCACGCGGGCTTGCGTGCGAGGTAAAGCCGGAACCGTGAAGGCTCGCGGCGGCCGCGAAGTTTCGCCATGAGCGGGCGCATTGCCCAGCGCGGGCCGTACCACGGGCGATGCACCTCCCACCGGATCGACAGCGCATCCGCCAGACGGCGCAGCCGCTCGTCGGTGAGGTAGCCCAGGCTGGCGATGGCATCCGCCGCGATGCCGTGGCGGCGCAGGAACACCTCGCGACGCTCGGTGAGCATGCGCCGGCCGCTTTCATCGCGGGCGTACCACGGCGTGTCGGCGATGATCACCGTGCCGCCGGCTTTCACGCAGCGCAGTGCTTCGCGCAGGCAGGCCTCGCCGTCTTCGGCGTAGTGGAACGAGGCGTTGAACACGGCCGTGTCGAACTGCGCGTCGGCGAACGGCAGGCGGCGCATTTCGGCCTGGAAGCGCGGGAACAGCGCCGGCAGCCGCGCCCGGTAGTGCCGGGCCGCGCCCAGCCCGTCGCGGTCATGGGCAAGCAGGTCGACCGCCACCGGCCGGTAGCCGGCCAGGGCCAGGCGATAGCTCATCCAGCCGTTGCCGGCGCCGAGATCGAGCACGCGATTGCCTTCCAGCAGATGCCGCACGATGTAGTCGTAGCTGCGCGCGCGCATCCGCCATTGGTCGCGATCCGTTCCGCCGGTGTCGCGGTAGGGCAGGGCGAGGTAGAACGCCTCGCTTTCGCTGCCACGGCCCTCCGCCATCCTGATCCGCTCGTAATCCGCGATGAAGCGTGCCAGGTGCGCGGCCGATTCCGGCGGCAGCGCACGGGCGATGCCGTTCTCGACGGCGATGACGAAGCCGCATGCCGGGCAAGCCAGCATGTCGATCGAGGTCCTGCAGCGGGGGCAGTGCAGGCGCAGCTCCGCCAGCGCCGCCGCGTCCGCGGCATGGCGGGCGGGCGAGGCGTCCATCGCTGGCTGCGTTCGCGGCATCGGCGGCTGCTACGGTGCGTGGAGCGGTGGTTCCAGCGCTGCGCGCACCGCGAACATGGTGTCCATCCGCGGCACCGGCCGGGTGAGCCAGGCGAGGATGCGCCGCCGCTGCGACAGGCCGGCCCAGGCCGGGCCCTGCTGCAGCCACAGCTGCGTGCGCACCATGTCGGCCCGTTCGCGGCTGGCTTCCGGCGTGGGCCTGATCCGCTGGCGGAGGCAGCGCGCGAGTTCGCCGAGGGAGCGCGACCACTCCATGCCGTGAAGCGCATGCAGCCACAGCTCCGAAGAGGAAACGCGGGTCAGCGTCTGGCGGCGCGAGACCATCCGCAACAGCGGATGGCAGTCGACGGCGAGTCGTGCAAGCGCATCTGGCGGAACCACATCGCCGTAGTAGCGCGCAGCCAGCAGCAGCGGCGGCAGCGCATACCAGGGCGCGTCGGCGTGCTCGTCCCACAGCACGTCCCAGTCGCGCGCGGACAGGCGCGCCGACAGCAGCGCGATGTCGTGCAGATGGAGCAGGCGCAGGCTGCGGTTGCAGAGGTTGCCCGCGGCGTGCAGCAGCAGGTGGTTCATCAGCGCGCCGGGCGACGGGTAGGGGTTCAGCCCGGGCTGCGGCTGCGGCGGACGGATGCGCACGGTGATGTCGACCGCAGTGACCGGTAGCCGCTCCTGGATGCGCGTGTGCAGCTCGATGTTGACCGGCGTGTCGCGGTGCTCGCCCAGGCCGGCAAAGGGCGCGCCGGTCGCCGGCTTGAACACCCGGTGCTTCCACGCGGCGAACGACTCCACGTAGCCGAGTTCCTGCAGCAGCCCGATCGCCGGCGCGACATCGTCCTCGCGAACCAGCAGGTCGATGTCGGCCATCGGCCGCTCGCCGGCCGCGTAGATGCCCAGCGCGTGCAGGGCGCAACCCTTCAGCGCGACGATGGCGATGCCGCTGGCACGGGCGCCGACATCGATGCCCTGCAGCAGCGTCTCGATGCGCCGATGGCGATGCTCGACATGCGCGCGCTGCTCTGCCAGGAACGCCTGCCATGGCGGGTGCCGCCACGCGGAGAGACTGGATAGCAGTGGCGACACGCCGTGCACGGCAGCGGCGGCGGCGGCCAGCTGCCATTCGAGATCGCTCCACGGCGGCGTGGCGCCGCCGGGCCGCGCCAGCTCCGCGGCCAGCGTCTCGGTGGTGCGGCGCAGGCCGGCCCTAACGACGTTGAGCGGTGGCAGCATGAGGCAGCAGCCGGATGTCGATTCGCGGGGCCTGGGACGGCGAGGGCGTGGCGTCGTCGCAACGATGCGCCCGTTCGGACGCGACCAGCGCGTCCCATTTGGCGTCCAGTGCCGCGCTCGCCTGCCGGTGATGCTCCAGCGAGTCGATTGCCTTCAATTGCTGCAGCGTGACCTGCTCGTGCAGCAGGTCGCGTACGCTGCGGTAGAAATCCGAGTCGTAGGCGCCGTGGAACATCATGGCCAGGTCGCCGCTGTCCCGCCAATGCGTCTTGTCGCCAAGCTGGGCCTTGACCTTGTCGTAGAACCTGGTTCCCGGCAGCGGATAGGAGACGCTCACGCCGATGTCGTCGGGCGCGGCCTGCGCCACCAGCTCGCGGGTGGCCAGCAAGTCATCCAGCTGCTCGCCCAGATAACCGAGCTGGATGAAGAAGCCCACGCGGATGCCACGCTGGCCCAGCCGCACCCGCGCCGCAATCAGGTGGGCGACCCGGGTGCCCTTGGACATGCTGTCCAGCACGCGTTGGCTGCCGCTTTCCGCACCCAGCCACGCCTCCGCGCAGCCGGCCTGTTCAAGCGCGTCGGTCATGCGCTCGCTCATCAGGTCGGCACGGGTCTGGATGGTGAACGGAACCGATCCGCCGGCGGCGCGAAGGCGAGCCCCGAACTGCGCGACCCAGTCGACATGGAAGCCGAAGATGTCGTCCGCCATCCAGATGTGGTCGGGTTTGAACGCCTGCTTCAGGTGGATCATTTCCGCCGCCACGTCGTCGGCGCTGCGCTGCTTGTAGTGGTTGCCCCAGATCGGCTTGGCGCACCAGTTGCAGCGGAACGGGCAGCCGCGCGACGCGGCCATGTTGAGGCTGAAGTAGCCGTGCCGCTCGTGCCACAGGTTCCGGTAGCGTTCGACGTCCACCAGGTCCCAGGCGGGGCGGCCGATCAGCCGGGGATCCGGCGGCATCGCGCCCATGCGTCGCGCCTGGGTCGCGCCGTCCATCCGCGTCGCGATGCCGGCGACGCCGTCGAGCCAGGGGCGGTCGTCGATGGCCGGGTCGCGCGCCAGCCGCCCGGTCAGTTCGAGCAGCGCCGCAATCCCTTCGCCCATCAACACGGTGTCCGCGCCGGCGTCGAGAAACGGGTCCGGCTGGTCGGAGGCGTCGGAACCGGCGACGATCACGCGGGCCCCGCGCGCACGCGCCTGGGCGATCATCCGGCACGCCGCCTCGCGCATGCGGCCCAGGCACATCTTGGTCAGGTAATTGAAGTTGTCCTCGTAGAGAACCACGACGTCCGGTTGCGCGGCACGCACGGCGCCTTCGTAATCCTCGACGCCATCGGCGAGCATCGCGTCGAACAGCGTGACCTGGTGACCCATCTGCCGGAGGAGTGCGGCAATCTGGATCGTGGCGAGCGGGGGATAGGGCTTGCCGCGTTCCCATTGCTTGGGGTCGTACCTCAGGAAATAGGAGTGACCGACCTGGATCTTCAGCATCGCGAAAGGGCCTCGAACGTCGCCGCGGAATTCAGCATCGACGGCGGAGGAACCGGCCCCGTCGTCGATGCTGCCGGCAGGTGAGTGCCGCGGCGTGCGGCTTCGGTTGCCCTGCGGAGCGAAGCTGGTTGGCGTGCAACCTTTCCGCGGCGACTGCGCACTCAGCAGCAGACCACCGCCATCGGATTCGCCGCACCGTGCAACTCCCCCCGCGCCGGGCAACTCGTTCGATGGCGATGGCATCGACTTTCCATGGCGCTGATGCCGGCGCCGACCCGTTCGGCGAGCGATCGGTCGGTCGCCGTGTCGTGCGCCGGCGGATACTCGGCGGGCGTTTCTGTTTCGGCAGCGCCAGCGAGGCACTGCTGCATCTGGTCGAGGCCGCTTATGGCGGCCTGCCGCGGCACCGCGTGTCGATGGCGATACCCGAGTTTCGCATCGAGTTGCGCCTGTCGCCGCCGCGGGCTTCGCCGCCCGCGGGCGAGCCGCCGCCGGTGCAGATGCAGTCGGGTGCGGGGGTGATCTGCGGCGTGATGGACGCCTCGAACTACGTCGTGCTGGCGCCCGCGCAGCAGCGGGCGCTGGTGGTGGCATCCGTCGACATGCTGGAGCGGCCCTACCATCTTCGCTACGAACTCATCGAGTTCGCCGTTTTCACGTTGGCCACGCGCGGGCAGGGACTGGTTCCGCTGCACGGTGCCTGCGTGGGGTGGCAGGGCCGGGGCATTTTGCTGCTGGGAGCCAGCGGCTCGGGCAAGTCGACGCTGGCCCTGCAGGCCTTGCTGCAGGGTCTGGATTTTCTCGCCGAGGACGCGGTGTTCGTGGCGCCGCAAGACATGCTCGCCACCGGCGTGGCCAACTACCTGCACGTGCAGGCCGATGCGCTGCGCTTCGTCGAGGACGCCGGCGCCCGACGCTGGATCGGCGAGGCGCCGGTCATCTGCCGCCGCAGCGGGGTGCAGAAGTTCGAGGCCGACCTGCGGCTCGGCCCCGGCCGGCTCGCCACGGCTCCGCTGCAGCTGGTCGGTGCCGTGCTGGTTTGCGGCGAGCCTGCCGCCGACTGCGCCGCGGTGCTGCGTGCCGTGCCGGCGGCGGAGGTCGCCGCGCGATTGGCCGCCACCCAGCCGTATGCGTCCGGGCAGCCGGGCTGGGCCCGCTTCGAACAGAAGATGGCGGCGCTGGGCGTGCATGAGCTGCGCCGCACCGACCATCCGCGGGATGGCGTGGCGGCGTTGCGCCGATTGCTGGGCGATGGGTGAACGCCTCGCGCCACCGACCGCCGACACGGCGGCGAGTAAGCTGGGACTTCCCCGGGCTCACGTTCCACCTCCGGCAGACCACGAACCCCTCACGAGGACTACGACCATGAAGATGCATTTCGCGGGATCGATGGCAGTGGCCGCGCTGTTCGCGCTGGCTTCGGCGACGGCGACCGCCGCCGCGCTCGCCCCCGGCACCATCGCGCCGACCTTCACCGCCCAGGCCAGCCAGGCCGGCAAGCAGTTCACCTTCTCGCTGGCCGACGCGCTGAAGAAGGGGCCGGTGGTGGTTTATTTCTATCCCTCGGCCTATACCAGCGGCTGCGACCTCGAAGCGCACACGTTTGCGGTCAACCGGGACAAGTTCGATGCCGCCGGTGCGACCATCATCGGCGTGTCGGCCGACAGCATCGACCGGCTCGACGTGTTTTCGGCCGACCCGGACTACTGCGCCGGCAAGTTCCCGGTCGCGTCGGATGCCGAGGTCAAGGTCGCGCTTTCCTACGGCCTGGAGGCGATGAAGGCACGCCCGGGCATGAAGGACGTGCGTGGCATGGCCATCGACCACGCGTTCATCCCGCGCACGACCTTCGTCATCGCCGGCGACGGCAAGATCGTCGCCACGCTTTCCTCGGAGGCCGATCATCTGCGCCCCGACGAGCACGTGAAAGAGGCACTGGCCATCGTGCAGAAACTGCACGCCGGCAAGGCGCCGTAAGCGGAACCCCGGCGCGCAGGGAATGACCTGCGCGCCGACCTGATCGGGTGACGATGCAACCGTGTGCGTGCCGGAGGGCACTCACCGCCATCGCGGTCGCCCGCGGTGACGAGGCGCTGCCGCCGATCGTGACGGAGCGTCTCCGCACCGCGGCGCGCTCGCGGGCCATCCACCCGGATCAGCAGCGATGCCTGACGAACCCTCGGCGCCCGGCCGCACGCTCGACTTGCTGCGTTCGCTCGCGCGCACGCTCACGGCGGATGACGTCGCGGAGATCGTCGCCTATGTCGTGCTGTCGCTGGCGGCGGCACTGGCCGGCAGCCTCGCCGCGGTGCTGCTGGTGCCGCTGGTGCAGCCGGGGCATCCCCTGCAACTGGCGGGCGGCATGTTCGACGCCGGTGGCGGCGTCGAGAGGCGGGCCACCGCGTTTGCGGCGGCCACCGCGGCTTTCGCCGTGCTGCGCTGGCTGGTCGCGTGGCTCGGTGCGCGGCTGACCAGCCGTTACGGCGTGGCCCGGCGGCGTGCCGTGCATGCGCGGCTGGTCGATGCGCCACTCGCCTCGCTGGCCGACTCGACCTCCGCCGAAATCGCGAACGTCCTGACCTACAACGTCGAGTTCCTCACCCAGGGCTTCGCCGCGCTGCTGCAGTTGCTGGTCGCCGGGGTCACCACGGTCGTCAGCCTGGCCTTCGCGTTCTGGGTGTCGCCGCCGCTGATGCTGGCGGCACCCCTGCTGGTCGGTTTCGCGCTGGTCGCGTCGCGCAGCTTCGGCCGCGAACAGTCGCAGGTCGGCCGTCGCTATGTCGCCGACATGACGCGGCTGTTCTGGCTGAGCGAGGATTTTCCGCGGCGCCTGCGCCACATCCGTTCGTTCGAGCGCGCGGATGCGGAGAAGGAGAGTTACGGCGCCATTTCCGCAGCGCTGGGCCATGGCTACCGGCGCCAGCTGGAGCTGGTGGCGGCCGGCCGGCTGGTGCTCGAACTGCTGGCGGCGGTCGTGATCGCCGCCGTCTTCGTGCTCGCCTGGCGCTGGCACGGCGTCGACCAGTCGTCGCTGATCGCGGTGTGCCTGCTGCTCGGGCGCCTGTTGCCCTACCTGGTATCGACGCGGCAGTGCTTCCAGCAATTGCGTTCGGCCGTTCCGGCGTTCGCGCTGTGGCAGCGTTACATGAGTCTGGACGCGGTGCGTGCGCCGGCAGCGCCATCGCCGGCCACGCCGTCGGCGCGGAACGCGCTGCACATCGAACGGATGCGACTGGCGCCGCCGCTGGCCGGCATCGACGTCCGTCACCTGAGTCTGCGGCCCGGCGAACTGACCCTGGTCTGCGGCGACTCCGGCATCGGCAAGAGCAGTCTGGTCGACGTGCTGGCCGGCATGAGCATGCCCGGCGCTTTTGCCGCGCGCGTGGATGGACGCGCCATCGACTTCGGCGAATACCGGGAACTCGTGCGGCATGGCGCCTATGTCAGCCAGAGCGTGCGGCCGTGGCAGCACTCGGTGCGCGAATGCCTGCGCTGGGCCGCGCCCGAGGCCGATGACGCGGCGATGCAAGCCGCGCTGCGGGACGTCGGCCTCGGCCCGCGACTGGCCGCTTCGCCGCAAGGGCTGGACACCGTGCTGCACGGCACGTCGAGCCGGCTCTCCGGCGGCGAGCTGCAGCGACTGCTGCTCGCCCAGGTGATCCTGCGCCAACCTTTCCTGGCCGTGCTCGACGAAGCAACCAGCGCGCTCGACGCCGCCTCCGAAATCCACGTGCTTGCCGCCATCAAACGCCGGCTGCCGCAGACGATACTCGTCGTGGTGTCGCACCGGGCCAGCGTGGCGGAGCTGGCCGACCAGTGCCTGGCCATCGACGCCGATCTCGTCGCGACGGTCGCCACCCGCAGCGACCCGCGCGGCCCCGTGCCGCTGGAACCCGGCAGGCGCGGGCGCCCGCACGACAGCCTGGCCTGAGCCGTCAGCCGGCACCCTGCCGTCGATCCCGCCTCGCTGCGATCACCCTTGCACTGCCTGACTGCGCAAGTGGGTCGGCGTCGAACGTCTTTGCGGATTTGCAGCCTGCAGGCGCGTCGGAACGTGGACCCGTGGTCGCGCTCCATGCCAAAGTCCGTTTTGCAGCGGGCTTCGGCCGTTTCAGGGGGCGGGGGGCATCTGTTCTTGCCGCCGCTGGCCGCGGCGGTAGAACATCAGCCCGATGCCGATCAGCAGCACCGAGCCGCCCACCACCTTGAGCAGGAACAGGCCGGGATTGCTGCTGTTGGCGGGTGGGATCATCGAGGTGACGATCGCCAGCGAGGTGACCGCGAAACCGGTGAGCCCGGCCAGCCAGCAACCCAGGGCGCCGCCGGGCGACAGGTTGACGCCTTCGTTGCGGCCGGCGGCGCGGCGGCGCAGCAGCGGGAAGGCCAGCAGGATGTAGAGCAGCGGCAGCAGCGACATGATCGCGGTCATGTCGACCAGGATGATGTAGGCCTCGTGGATGCTGGCGCCGGACAATGCCGCCGCCAGCACCAGCGATACCAGGATGCCCTGGGTGATCAAGGCCACATGGGGCGTGCCATGCCTGGGGTGCAGGCGGCCCAGCGCGGCGGGCAGGTAGCGGTCGACGCCCACCACGAAGGGCAGCCGCGCCGTGCCCGTGACCCAGGCGGAGATGGAGCCGATCGTGCCGACCGTGACCAGTGCCGCGGTCAGCGGGCCGAATATCGGCAGGCCGATCCGCTCGCCGATCGCCGACAGTGCCTGGGGAATGCCGGCGATGATGTCGATCGTCGAGGCGGGCAGCGCGATCAGCAGGGATGCCGTGCCGGCGATATAGATGGCCGCGATGACCACGCAGGAAATCAGCGTGGCGCGCGGGATCTGCCGGCGCGGATCCTTGATTTCCCCGCCGAGTATCAGCCCGAGTTCGAGCCCCTGGAAGGCGAGGGCCATCGTCGCGAAGGTGGAAAAGGTCGCGAGCTTGCCGAAGTCCGGCATCACGTTCGCCGCGGTGATCGTCGTGGCCGGACCGAAGCGGTACGCGGCCAGCGCGCCGGCGGCGAGGATGAGTGCCGCCGCCGACCAGGTCGCGATGCCGCCGATGTTCTGCAGCCACTTGGCGCGTTCCAGGCCGAGGATGCCGAGCCCGGTCGCGGCCCACAGCACCGTCAGGCAGTAGACGAGGTGGTAGCTGCCGTCGCCGGCGTGCGCCAGCCAGCGGTCGCCGCCGACATGCAGGAAGATGCCGGCGCTGAACAGCAGTGCGAACGGAAAATAGACCAGATTGGAGACCCAGTACGTCCAGCCGGCGATGAAGCCGTGCATGTCGCCGAACGCCGCCTTCGACCACAGGTACAGGCCGCCCTCTCCGGGCACGCGCGAACTCAGTTCGAGCACCGCCAGCGCCAGGGGGATGAAGAACCCGACGAGTCCAAGCAACCACAGCAGCAGGCTCGACGGCCCCACCTGGGCCGCCATCGACAGCCAGCGCAACGCGACGATCGCCGCGATGTTGAACAGCACCAGGTCCCTGGTGCCGAGCACGCGACGCAGGCCCGGTTCGTTCTTCCCTGCCGATGTTGCGGCCATGATGCGTTACTCCCGGAAAACGGCGACGGATGCGGTGACCAGGCGTGCCTTATTGCCCGATTTCGCGCAGCGGCTTGCCGGCCATCAGGTTGCGCTCGATCTGCTCCAGCGTGACGTTCCTGGTCTCCGGGATCAGCCAGAAGGTGATCAGCAGGAACACCCCGTTGAGCGCCGCGTAAAGCCAGAACGTGGCGGCGTTGCCGATGCTGTTGAGCAGGGTCAGGAAGGTGGCGCCCACGATCATGTTGGCGACCCAGTTGGTGAAGGTGGAGCAGCCGATGCCGAAGTCGCGGCCCTTCAGCGGCTGCACTTCCGAGCACAGCGTCCAGATCAGCGGGCCGGCCGACATCGCGAAGCCCACGATGAACAGCAGCAGCATCGCCACCGTGAAGAGCTGCTCGCCGTGCGTGGCGATGCCCAGGTGCATCATCGTGCCGACCAGGCCCATGCCCAGTGCCATCACCGCGAAGCCGGTGTACAGGATCGGCTTGCGGCCCCAGCGGTCGACCAGGCCGATCGCGATGAAGGTGGCCAGCACGTTGGTCAGGCCGACGATCGCGGTGAACCACATCTGCGCCGCGGTGGCGTAGCCCATGTCCCGGAAGATCCGCGGCGCGTAGTACATCACCACGTTCATGCCGGTGAACTGCTGCATCACCTGCAGCAGCACGCCCAGCCCCACCGAGCGGCGGAAGTTGCGGTTCTGCAGGAAAAGGTGCCAGCCGCGCTGCGGCGTCTTCAGCTGCTCCTCGATGTCGGCCACTTCGCGTGCGACATGGTCGGCGTCGCCGCGCAGCTTCTGCAGCACGCCGGTGGCCTCCTGCTTGCGCCCGCGCATCATCAGCCAGCGCGGGCTGTCCGGCAGCAGGAACAGGCCGAGCAGGAACAGCACGCCGGGCAGCGCGATGATGCCCAGCATCCAGCGCCAGTTGCCGCTGTAGCTGAACGCGGTATCGGACAGGAACGCCACCAGGATGCCGATGGTGATCATCAGCTGGTACAGCGAGATCATCGCGCCGCGGATGTTCTCCGGCGCCACCTCGGCCAGGTACAGCGGCGCGGTGAAAGTGGCCACGCCGATCGCCAGGCCCAGGATCACGCGGGCCACGATCAGCGCCTCCGGCGACCATGCGCCGCCGCTGAGCAGCGAGCCGAGAACGAACAGCACGCCAGCCAGGATCAGTGACCGCTTGCGCCCCAGCGCCGCCGACATCCAGCCCGCGCCCAGCGCGCCGATCGCCGCGCCCAGCATCATCGCGCTGACGATCCACTCGATCATGTGGTCGGAGATCTGGAACTCTGTCTGGATGAACTGGGTGGCGCCGGAGATGACGCCGATGTCCAGGCCGAACATCAGCCCGGCCAGCGCGGCCAGTGCGCAGGTGAAAACGGCGGTTGTCTTCGGTCGCACGATGGCGCTTGCGGCGATGGCGTTCATGAATTCTCCCCAGGTTCGGAATGCGGTCGGCGGTGTGGATAGAGAGGATCGAGCGGGGCCTACGACGGCGACAGGAGCGCCTCCGGCATGCCGGCGAAACGCGCTTCGGCCAGGCCGCGCACGCCGGCGGCGGTGGCGAACACGGCACCGTTCAGCGGCTCGTCGCGCAACGCATCGGCCGAGAGGCCGTCGCGCGCGCTGGTCATGTAGAGCGTGTCCAGCGCCGCGCCACCCAGCGCCGGTCGCGTGGGCTGCCGGGCCGGCAGGCGGACGATGCTGTCCTCGCTGCCGTCGGCGCGGTAGCGCACCACGCGCGCCATGCCCCATTGCGCACTCCACAGGCCGCCTTCGGCGTCCACCGTCGCGCCATCGGGCTCGCCCGCGATGCCGCGCAGGTCGACGAAGTTGCGCGGCGGACCGATCGTGCCGTCGGCGGCGTAGTCGCAGCACTGGATGCGCCGCGTGGGCGAATCGCAGAAATACATGGAGCCGCCGTCGGGGCTGAAGGCGAGGCTGTTGCTGATCGCCACCGTCGGCAGCGGCAGGCGCTGCAGCGAGAGGTCGGCGTTCAAGCGGTAGAAGCTGCCGATGGCGCGTTTCGCCTCGCCGGCCGGCGGCTCGTGCAAGGTGCCGAAGACGAAGCGGCCCTGGCGGTCGCACACGCCATCGTTGAGCCGCGTGGGCAGGTCGGCCTCGACCTCGACGATGGGTTGCAGCGTGCCGCTGTCCAGATGAAAGAATGCCAGCCGCGAGGCCAGCCCCAGCAGCAACCAGCCGTCCGCCTCGCACAAGGCGAACGAGGCCAGCCGCTCGGGCAGCGCCCACTGGCGGGTGGCGCCATCGTGCGGCGTGCAGCGCCACAGCGTGGCGTTCGGGATATCGGTCCAGTACAGCGCCTGCGCGCGCGGACACCACAGCACGCCCTCGCCAAGCTGGTTGGCCGCATCGACGACAACGCGCGCCGTGCCGTTCACACCCAGCCGCCGTCAACAATGAAATCCTTGGCGGTGATCATGCGGCTGTCGTCGGCAGCAAGGAACAGGGCGGCGCGGGCCAGATCCTCGGCCAGCACGTGGCCGGGCAGGCATTGCTCGCGGGCAATCTCGGCCTCGCCCGCGGCGTCCAGCCACAACCGCTGCTGCTTCTCGGTGATCACCCAGCCGGGCACCAGGCAATTGATGCGGATGCGCTGCCGCCCCAGCTCGCGCGCGAGGCCGGCGACCAGGCCGTGGATGGCGGCCTTGGCCATGGTGTACATCGGGTAGCCGTCGTTCTTGATCATCCAGCTGGTGGAGCCCAGGCAGATCACCGAGCCACCGCCCAGCGCGGCCATGTCCGCCACCACGGCCTGGGTGGCGAAGTACTGGTGGCGCAGGTTCACCGCCACGCTGCAGTCGAACTCGGCCGGCGTGGTGGCCGCGAACTCATGCCGCACGTCGTTGGCGGCGTTGTTGACCAGCACCGCGATGGGGCCGATCGCCGCGCGCGCCTGCGCGATTGCTTTTGCCAGCGCAGCGAGATCGGTGAGGTCGCAGGCGATGAACAGCGGTCGGTGGGCGACGTCGGCGAGACCGTCGAGCAGCGATTGCGCCGACGCGGTATCCACATCGAGGAAGGCGACCCGCGCACCCTGCCGCGCAAAGTGCCCGACGAAGGCCGCGCCGATGCCGCTGGCGCCGCCGGTGATCAGCACGCTGCGGTCGATCAAGCTGGGATAGCTGGCGAACGAAGGCATCAGCAGGCTCCGGGGTCGGGGAAAGGCTCGGCGGGCATGCTCACCATTCGGCGACGCTGCCGTCGTCGTGGCGCCACAGCGGATTGCGCCAGCGGTGGCCGACCTTGGCGCGCTCGCTCACGTAGGCTTCGTTGATCTCGATGCCGAGGCCCGGGCCGCCGGGAATCGCGACGTAGCCGCCCTCGTAGGCGAAGACGTTGCGGTCGACCACGTAGTCGAGCAGGTCGTTGGCGGCGTTGTAGTGGATGCCCAGGCTCTGCTCCTGGATGAAGGCGTTGTGGCAGACCGCATCGAGCTGCAGGTTGGCCGCCAGTGCGATCGGGCCCAGCGGGCAGTGCAGCGCCAGCGCCACGTCGTAGGCTTCGGCCATCGCCGCGATCTTGCGCGTCTCGGTGATGCCGCCGGCATGCGAGGGATCGGGCTGGATGATGTCCACGCCGCCGCGCTCCAGCACGCGCTTGAAGTCGTAGCGCGAATACAGCCGCTCGCCCAACGCGATCGGCGCCGGCGCAATGGCGGCGAGTTCCGGAATCGCATCCAGGTGTTCGGACAGCACCGGCTCCTCGATGAACATCAGCTTGTACGGCGCCAGCTCGCGCATCAGCACCTTGGCCATCGGCTTGTGCACGCGGCCGTGGAAATCGAGGGCCAGGCCGATGTGCGTGCCGACCGCCTCGCGCACGGCCTGCACGTTCTCGAGCACGCGCTCGACCTTGGCGTAGCTGTCGACGAAGTGCATCTCCTCGGTGCCATTCATCTTGACCGCGGTAAAGCCGTGTTCGACCGCGGCCCTGGCGGCCTTGGCCGTATCCGCCGGGCGGTCGCCGCCGATCCACGAGTACACGCGGATGCGCTCGCGCACCGGACCGCCGAGCAGCTCATGCACCGGGACGCCGAGATGCTTGCCCTTGATGTCCCACAGCGCCTGGTCGACGCCGGCGATGGCGCTCATCAGGATCGGGCCGCCGCGATAGAAGCTGCCGCGGTACATCACGTTCCACAGGTCCTCGATGTGGCGCGGATCCTTGCCGACCAGGTAGTCGGACAACTCCTCGACCGCAGCAGCCACGGTATGCGCGCGGCCTTCCACCACCGGTTCGCCCCAGCCGCAGATGCCGGCATCGGTGTCGATGCGCAGGAACAGCCAGCGCGGGGGCACCAGGAAGGTGGTGAGTTTGGTGATCTTCATGCACGGCGTTCCTGAGACTTTGGAGAGACCGCTGCCCACGCCTGCGCGAAAGCGCGGGCGCGATGGCCGACTTCATCGGCATCGATGCCGGGCGCGTAAAGCGCGGCACCGATGCCGAACCCTTGCGCGCCGGCGGCAACCCATGCCGCCATGTTGCCGGGCGCGATGCCACCGACCGGCAGCACCGCCGCCGGGGCTGGCAGCACCGCCCGCCAGGCCTTGAGCCCGGCGGGCGTCACCTGGTCGGCGGGAAACAGCTTCAGTCCGTCGGCACCGGCCGCCAGCGCGGCGAAGGCCTCGGTGGGCGTGGCGACGCCGGGCACGCAGACCATGCCGGCCGCCTTGGCGGCGCGGATCACGGCGGTATCGGCGTGCGGCATCACGATCAGACGACCACCGGCGGCGGCGACCTCAGCCACCTGCGCGGGCGTCATCACGGTGCCGGCGCCGACAAGAATGCTGTCGCCCAGGGACTGGCTGAGCCGACGGATGCTTTCCATCGGCTGCGGCGAGTTGAGCGGCACTTCCAGCATGCGAAAGCCGGCCTCGACGAGTACGCGGCCGATGCTCACGGCTTCGCCAGGGGCGATGCCACGCAGGATCGCGACCAGCGGCAGCGGATTGAGCCAGGAGCTCAGCATGGAGAAGTTTCCTTGGCTGCCGTGGACGAGCCAGCGCCGATCAGGCCGATATCGCAGGCGATCTGCCACAGTCCGTGCGCGGCGGCGTCCGGCAGGGATTCGACGAGGTCGATGTCGAAGTGGACCGCGGCCAGCCGATAGCGCGCGCACAGCGCGGCATCGCCAATCAGCTGCAGCGGCGCGTCATGGCGGAAACGATTCGAGGCAAGACCGGAGCGCAGCTCCTCGCCGATCAGCAGGCCGGAGAGATACTCGGGCACGGCGTCCGGCGCCAACGCACCGTCAAGCATCAGGGCGCGGGCGGAGAACAGCCGGCTGAATCCTCCGGCGCTGCCGCTGTCGCGTGCCGCGATGACCCCGCGCGAAAACGCGTCAGGACTCGCCGCCGCATCGCCCACGCCGGCACAAAGGATCGAATGCTGCCGCAGCAGCGCAAACAGTTCGCCCGTCATCAGGGTACAGAAGTCGGTCACGGCACCATCGCGCACGCGGGCCCACTTGCTGTGCGTGCCAGGCATGATCCAGCTGGAATCGGGGATCAGTGCCGGGCGCAAGGCCAGCGCGCCCAGCAGTTGGGTTTCCTCGCCGCGAATCACGTCGGGGCTGTGCGGGTTGCGCAGGCCGGGAACGATATGGACGTCCGAACCATCATGGGCGCGCAGGCTGCGGACGGCGCTGCCGAGCTGCGCCGTGTCGGCGGGAAGGTCCATGTACGGCACTTCCATCCAGCCCTGGCGGCTGCCGACCATGCCGCAGGCCAGTCGGGGCAACTGCGGCCAGCCTGCGGTGATGTCGGCCAGCGCGGCATCGAAGCCGCCTTCGGGCAGATGGCGAATGCCCCAGGGGCGCGTCCGCGTCTCGCGGATTTCGCCAGCCGTGTCGAGCCAGTAGGCGCGCAGGCTGGAGGTGCCCCAGTCGAGTCCGATCAAGCCGCTCATGGATTCAGGCTTCCCCCATGGCAGACGGATGTCGCGCGCGTCATGGCGAGGTGTCCTTCCAGATCAGCGTCTGCGCCGGGGCCAGCGGCGTCTGGCCATGCACGATTTTCGCCGTTGGCGGAAGCACGGGCGCAAACGGCTGCGGGTTGTAGTTCACCATGAAATCGAATCCACCGCGCCAGTCGATGAACACCCCCTTCGGCAGATCCTCGATCGCCACGCCGGCGCGCTGGTAGACGCTGCGCACGATCTCGCGTTCCAGTTCGCCGTCATCGGTCGACACGCCGATCATGGTGACGCTGCCCTTGCCCAGCTTGCGGGTGGTCGCCGCCGCCTTGCCGGCGTAGTAGTGATCGGCATAGGTGGCGAGCACCTGGGTGCCGGGACGCGGGGTGAGGATGTCCGCCCAGCGGTGCCACTCGTGGGTCTTGCCGCCAGCGGTCACCTGCGCGCTGGCGCTGGGCGGCAGCATGTCGAAACCATCGACATCGTCGCCGATCAGATCGAGAACCGGTGCATACCATGGCCCCTCGGGGAACTGGCCGAGTTCGTTCTTCTGGCCGGTGCGGCTGGTCAGGATCAGATGGCCGCCTTGCTCCACATAGCGCCGCCACTTCCTGGCCAGCGCCTTGCTGACCATCTGATACGCCGGCGCGATGAGGAACGGATAGCGGTTGAAGTCATCGTCCTCGGCGATGAAATCCATCGGCGCGCCGGTGCTCTTTACGGCCAGTGTGTAGCCGTTGCGGTAGGCCCAGCTGTGCCACAACGTGGTTTGCGGCTGGATCTCCAGGTCCCAGAACACGTCGTGGCTCCACAGATAGCCGGTGTACCGCGCGGCCATCCGTGCCGGCAGCTTGGCCTTGGCATCGAGCTGCGTTTCGAGCGACTTGATGTCGTGCATCGCGTCGACGAATTCGCGCCCGGTGCGCGAGAGTGTCACGCCATCCGTGCCGACGATGCCTTCGTGGTACATCTCGCTGCCACGCAGCGGGTGACGATAGCGGTAGGTGCTCAGCAAGGAGGCGCCGGAGGCAAATGCATGCCACATCCACATGCTGACGGCGCCGGGCATCGGTTGCGGGTTGATCTCGCCCCAGTTCACCTGGCCCGGCTGCAATTCCATCACGCCGAAGGTGCCGTTGATCGGGCGGAAATACGCCGCGGCTTCCATCAGGTTGGCGGGCTTGCCGATCTCGTAGCTGTTGCCGCCCAGCACGTTCGAGCCCTGTACCGGATACAGGGTGAAGGTCGGGAAGTCCAGATGATGTGCGCGTCGCGGATCGGTGGCGATGGTGACATTGGTGTAGTTGGTCGTCACCCATTGGCCGGGGCGGGCGTACTTCTTGATGATCAGTGCCTGGTCGTCGAGGAAGTTCGCGGTGACATCGGCCTGGTAGCGGGCGAAATCCAGCTGCGCATGCGGGCTCAGCTTGTCTTCGGCGGCGAGCGTGGCATTCGGCAGATGCACCTGCTTGAAACTGCCATAGCGGGTGCTCCAGAACGAGCCGGCCCATGCGGTATTCATCGCCTCGATGCTGCCGTATTTCTTCTGCAGCCAGGTTTGGAACGCGGCACGCGCGCTGTCGCTGTAGTCGAGGAAGGTGCCGGGCTCGTTGTCGACCTGCCAGCCCCAGACGCGCGGATCGTGGCCGTAATGCTCGGCCATGGCGGTCACCAGCCGGGTCACGAACGCCCGGTACTTCGGATTGGCCAAGGACACTTCCGCGCGGATGCCGTGTTCATGGCGCTGGCCATGCTCGTCCACGCGGTAGACCTCGGGATAGCGCTCGTCCATCCAGCTCGGCGGCGCCGCCGACGGCGTGCCCAGGATGACTCGCAACCCGGCCTTGCTGGCCAGGTCGATGGCGTGGTCGAGCCATGCGAAATCGAAGTGGCCTTCCTGCGGTTCCAGGTAGGTCCAGTCGAATTCGGCCATGTGGGTGAAGTCGAAGCCGAGTCTGGCCATGCCGTCGAAGTCGCGTCGCCATTGGCTGCGCGGCCATTGCGTGGGGTAATAGAACACGCCGAAGCTCATCGCCTCGCGTTGGTGCAGCAAGGCCGCGCCTTGCAGGCGCGCGGGATGCGGACCCCCGGCATCGGTCGGTCCGCTGGTCGCCGGGTTCGCATTGGCGGCGGTGATCGTCATGGCGGCGGCCAGTACCGCCGCCAGGAAGAGCCGAGACATGAGATGGGCCTTTGGTGAGATTCAAATGTCAACTTATATTACAATTCGGAATCCCGCAATCTTCGTGCGCGCCCCATGGATTTCCTGACCCCTGATGCGGCACTGGCGCTGGCCGAGCGGCACTGGCGCATCCGTGGCGATATCTGCGCCCTGCCATCCTATGCCGACCAGAACTTCCGCATCCGCACCGATCATGGCGAGTATGTGCTGAAGATCGCGCATCCGTCGTGGTCGCGGATGGACGTGGACCTGGAGAATCGGGCCATGATGACGCTGGCTGAGCGCGAGCCGGCGTTGCAGTGGCCGCGGGTACAGCTCGCCGTCGACGGCGGGCACCTGTTGACCTTGCCGATGGCGGGGCAGCCGTGCCAGGTGCGCATGCTGAGCTTCGTACCCGGCACGACCTATGCGGATGCCATCGGGGCACTGCCGCCGATCCGGCGCGCGGCCTTGCACGAGAGTCTCGGCAGTGCGGTCGGCCGGCTGACGCGTGGGCTGCAGGACTTTCATCATCCTGCCGCCGATCGCCAGCACGACTGGAACCTGCTGCGCTTGCCGACGCTGCGTGGCGAAATCGCCCATGTCGAGGATGCCGGGCTGCGCGCCATCGTGCAGGCGCACGTCGAGGCGTTCTGCGCCCGCCTGCCGCAATGGCGCACGCAGTTGCCGATCACCGTGCTGCACAACGATGCCAACGACCTGAACGTGATCGTGGCCGATGACGGCGGTGGTGGAAAGCGGGTCAGCGCGGTGATCGATTTCGGCGACATGTGCACCAGCTTCCGCCTGGCCGACCTGGCGATCGCCTGCACCTACGCCATGCAGCACGAGGCCGACCCGGTGGCGTGCGCGCGTACCATCGTTCAAGGCTATCTGGCGCAGTGTCCATTGCTGCGCGTGGAACTCGAGCAACTGCGCCGATTCATCCTCGCGCGTCTTTGCCACAGCGTGCTGATGGCGACGCGCGCGCATCGGGAAGACCCTGCCAATCCATTTGTCCTCGTGTCGCAACAAGGTGTGCAGGCATTGTTGCGCGAACTCGCCGACGCCGATGACGACGCCCTCGCCGGCCCATTTCCGGAATCCAGCCATGATTGATCCCACCGCTCCCGGCCACGTGCCCCAACGCAGCAATGCCGACATCCTGCGCTTGCGCCGGCAGGTGCTCAACCCGACGTTGAGCGTGTCGTACAACGAGCCGCTCAAGATCGTTCGCGGCGAAGGCATCCACTTGTACGATCAATACGGCCAGCCCTACCTGGACATGGTCAACAACGTCTGCCACGTCGGCCATTGCCATCCGCACGTGGTCGCGGCGGGGCAGGCGCAGATGGCGCAACTCAACACCAACACCCGTTATCTGCACGACAACATCGTCGAGTACGCGCTGCGCCTGACGGCGACCTTGCCGGCGGCGCTGTCGGTGGTGTTCCTCACCAACTCGGGCACCGAGGCGAACGACCTCGCGCTGCGCCTGGCGCAGGCGCATACCCGCGCGCAGGGCGTGATCGTGGTGGATCACGCCTACCACGGCCATTCGCCCTCGATGGTCGAACTGAGCCCGTACAAATTCAACGGCAAGGGCGGGCAGGGGCAGGCATCGCATGTGGGCGTGGTGGCGATGCCCGACGTTTATCGCGGGCCTTTCCGCGAGCCTTCCGAAGCCGGTCGCCAGTACGGCGCCCTGTTGCAGCCCGCCATCGAAAGCCTGCGCCGGCATGACATCGCAACGGCGGCGTTCTACTGCGAATCGCTGCTGGGTTGCGGCGGCCAGATCGTGCTGCCGGAAGGCTATCTGGCCGAGGCCTACGCGGCCGTGCGCGCGGCCGGCGGCGTGTGCCTGGCCGACGAGGTGCAGGTCGGCTTCGGCCGGGTGGGCGAACATTTCTGGGCGTTCGAACGCCAGGGCGTGGTGCCGGATATCGTCACCATGGGCAAGCCGATGGGCAACGGCCATCCCATGGGCGCCGTGGTCACCACGCCGGAGATCGCTGCCAGCTTCGTCAACGGCATGGAGTACTTCAATACCTTTGGCGGCAACCCGGTGTCCTGCGCGATCGCGCTGGCCGTACTCGACGTGATCGCCGACGAAAAGCTGCAGGAGAACGCGCGCCGCGTCGGCGGTTTCCTGCTGGATGGACTGCGCGAATTGCAGCAGCGGCACGATGCCATCGGCGACGTGCGCGGCTGCGGCCTGTTCCTCGGCGTCGAGCTGGTGCGCGATCGCGCGGCGCGAACCCCCGACCGGCCGAAGGCCAAGGCGGTGGTTGAGGCGATGAAGGCACGCCACGTGCTGCTCTCCACCGAGGGCCCGGACGACAACGTGCTGAAGATCAAGCCGCCGATCGTGTTCAGCCAGGCCAACGCCGAGGAGTTCCTGGACAAGCTCGACCAGGTGCTGCGCGCGTCGTAGCCGGTTCGGTCCGGGCTTGACTCAGGGGGTTTTCCGGGTGCTCTTCCTGCGCTTCCTGTGCAGGTTGGCCAGCGAGTCGGCAATCATGTTCTGCATCGCCTTGCGGGCCACTTCCGGCTGCTTGCGACGGATGGCTTCGAGCACCTTCAAGTGGTGCGGCAGCGAATAGCTGAAGTCGCCGGCGGTCTGTGCCGACAGCACGAAAAACATCCCGAGCGCGCTCTCGATTACCGAGAAGAGCGAGATCATCAGTTCGTTGCCGGTGGCCTGGAGCAGGGCGTCGTGAAAGCCGAGGTCCGCCATGGCCCATGCTTCGGAGTCCCGCGCCACCTCCATCTGCCGATAGGCCTGCTCCACCTTGGCCAACTGCGCCGCAGTGCGCCGGCGTGCCGCGGCCGCCGCCGCCGCCGGCTCGATGATCTCGCGCATTTCCACCAGTTTCGCGATGAAGTCGTCGGTCGGCATCGAGGCGCAGCGCCACGACAGGACGTCCGCATCGAGCTGGTTCCAGAAGTGCGTCGCGCGTACACGGGTACCCACCCGCGGGCGCGATTCGATCAAGCCCTTGGCGGAAAGCACCTTCAGCGCCTCGCGCAGCGCCGTGCGGCTCACCGCCATGCTTTCGGCCAGATCCTCCTCGCGCGGCAGCAGATCCCCGGGGCGCAAATCGCCGACGACGATCCGCTTGCCCAGTTCACGGATCACGTGGCCGTGCAGACTGCGTGAATCCGTGGCCTTCATCATCAACCTCTCAACGTGGCAAGGGCTTCCGCATGCCACGCCGGCTCAGCGCAAGGTCGGGTGCATCGGGCGGAACAGCGTGCTGCAGTGTGGGTCAGCGCTCGAAATTTATCATACAAACGCGCGGGCGAAGTTCGCCGGGCTGCCGGGAATGCCCTGCGCGGCACCGCAGGATGAGTGGCCACGGCCCGGCGCGGATCGTTCCGCCGCACCGGTCGCGCAGGCGCAACTTCGCCGCCGCAGAGAGTCTCGTCCACCAGGGAGGCAACGCCATCGGCACCCGTGGCGTACGCCTCCGTATTCTGTGCATTTTATATTATGGTAGTACAAATCAAATTTTCTGGGTTAGGATGCGCACTCGCCGGGCGGAATCCATGACATGGACTGCGGTTGAAGCGGCGAGTCGGCGCAAGGGGCTCACGGGAGTGGCTGGCCTGCAGGCGCAGCGGCCATCGGCCCAGGCAAACAACCATCATTCACGTGTCTCGGGGAGGAAAGTTCATCATGAGAAGTCGCAAGCAGGCCAACCGGCGGGCACTGAGCACCGCCATCGCCATCGCTGTCGTGCTGATGGCCGGCGCAGCCCGGGCGCAGGACCCGTCGACCCAGACCACGCCGTCCCCGATGGCACCGTCGGCAGATCGCGGCAAGCAGAAGCCCGCCGAATCGACGTCGGTGACGACGCTCAACCAGGTCGTGGTCACCGGCAACTCCGCCTTCGGCGGCATCAAGAAGATCGACGCCAGCTACTCGATCACCACGGCGACCAGGGAGCAGATCAAGGAGCTCAACCCGATCAGCGTGGCCGACCTGCTGAAGATATCGCCGGGCGTGTTCCCGGAATCCTCCGGCGGCCAGACCGGCGCGAACATCGAAGTGGCGGGTTTTCCGTCGGACAGCGGCGCCCCATTCGTTACCTTCCAGATGAACGGCTCGCCGCTGTTTCCGAAGTGGGACTACTTCACCGACGCCATGTTCCGGCTCGATGACACCATCGACCGCCTCGAGGCCGTGCAGGGTGGTCCCTCGGTACTGTATGGCAACGGCCAGCCCGGGCTCATCGCGAACTTCATCCTCAAGGAAGGCACGGCCACCCCTTCGGGAAGCATCGGCCTGACCTATGGCTCGGAGGGCATGGTTCGGCTCGACGGTTTCTACGGCTTTCCCGTCGGCGGCAAGGACAGCGGTTGGTACGGAAGCGTTGGCGGGTTCTGGCGGAAATCCGATGGCGTGCGCAGTCCGCAGTTCCCTGCCGACAAGGGCGGCCAGCTCACGGCCACGTTGAGCCATGATCTCGAGCACGGCTCGATCATGTTCTATGCGCGCGTGTTGAAGGACAAGAACCAGTTCGTCACCGACACGCCGATCTTCAACCCCGCTCCCGGCAAGTTCTCGGCCTACCCGGGCTTCAGTCCGTTGACCGGCACCTTCGGCAGCAACGCGAACCGCCGCCAGTTCCTCGAAACCACGCCGTGCTTCACCGCAGGCTGCAAGCCGGGCGGCGTGAATATCGACATGGCCAACGGCGAGGGCGGCGACATCCACATACTGGGTGCCAACCTGGACATGTACTTCGACAACGGCTGGTCGCTGTCGGACAAGGCGTTCTTCGTCGGCGGTCGCATGGACATCAACGCGTTCTTCAGCACAGGCGACAACCCGACCACGCTGGGCAACTACATTGCCGGCGCCGCGGCGGATTTCGGGCTCCCCGCCAATCTCGCCGCCACCGCCACCTACACCAATGGCAAGCCGGCGGACATGAACGAGAACGTGACGGTCCAGAACCCCGAGTTCATCCCCAAGAAAATCCGGTCGGCCAGCAACGAATTTCGCCTGAGCAAGGAGCTGTTCGAGGGAAACACCCTGACCGTGGGCAACTATACGGCGGTGTATTCCATGGACCATGCGGAGTACGACGGCCTCAACCAGCTGCTGCAGGCGAAGAGCAACCCGAACCCGATCGTGGTCACCCTGAGCGATGGCACGAACAACTACGCCTTGACCGACGCGCAAGGCCTGTTCTGGAATGCCAACCCGCAGTCGTGGATGGCGTTCAACGAGAGCTGGCACGCAACGACCACGGCGTTCTTCGTGGCCGACGAATGGAACATCGGCAGGTGGCGGCTCGACGGCGGCATGCGCATCCAGCACGACAGCATCGGCGGCCGATTCCAGCACACGACCTCAGGCGACCTCGACGCCAATCCGTACACCGTGTACAACAACAACGCCGAGTATCTGGCAGACAGCTACGATCATCCGTCCGGTTCGCGCAGCGCGCCGTCGTGGACCCTGGGAGCCAACTACGCGCTGAGCGACCACATGAGCGCCTATGCGCGTGTCAATGAGGGCGTGTTCCTGCCCAGTTTCGACGACATCGTGAACCAGGGGAATCCGCCGGTGGAGAAGATCCACAACATGGAACTCGGCTTCAAGTACCAGGCGCCGTGGATCTATGCCGACATCAGTGTCTATCGCCGGCTGTTCCATGGCATACCGTATTCGATCGACCTCCCCACCGGACAGGTCAACCTCGTCTATGGCTCGGTGACCAAGGGCGTCAATACGCAGGTGACGATCACGCCGTTCGAGCATTTCTCGGTGACGCTGGGCGGCAACTACATGGATGGCCACTACTCCGGCTACGACAGCTGCGTGCCCTACGTCGCGCAGGACGGCAGCGAACGGTGCGACACCATCAGCGGCATGCGCCTGAGCCGCCAGCCGAAGTTCCAGTACCGACTGACCCCGGCCTATGTGGTGCCGACCGGCTGGGGCAGCATGAAGTTCTGGCTCACCTATGAAAGCGTGGGCAATCGCTATGGTGACCGGTTGCAGCAACAGCCGCTGGGCAGCTATCACGACCTCGCCGTCGGCGCCATCGCCAACATCGGCGAGAACTGGATGCTGACCTTGCGGGGCACCAACATCACCAACGAGATCGGCATCACCGAAGGCAACGCGCGCCTGTTCGGCTTTGCCAGCGGCGGCGGGGTGATCCTCGCGCGCTCGATCGAGGGGCGCGAGGTCAACTTCCAGGTCAAGTACAAGTTCTGACAATCCCGGGATCGGCAACCATCGGGAGCCGCAAACCCGCGTCGCGTCGGTCGCATCCGCGGCCGACGCGACGTTTTCACGGGTGGTCTTCGCCAGGGAGCGATTCATCATGCGTCCATTCGCCACTATCCTGATCGTCGCTGCGGCCATCATCGCGTCAAGCTTCGCCGGCGCGCGCGCCAGCGCGGAGCCGGCGGGCCATCGGGCCGATGCCGCCATGGGCTATCTCGACGTGCTTGACCTGCATGGTTCGCCGCAGGCACCGACGGACCGGAGCTTCAACATCTTCTTCGACGCCGGGTCCTGGCATGGTTACAGCCTGCCTCCTGCCGGCGAGGCGGAAACGGGCTTTTCCGGCCCGTTCGTGCACAGCCTGGCCAATGGCCAATGGGTCGGTGCGCGCTTTGCCCAATTGACCTTGCAAGGCGCTGTGAGCGGGAAGGGCATCGCCCTGTCCGAGATCGCAAGCCACGCAGCGCCGGGCTATCTGGTTCGCCGCTTTTCCGGTCCGGGCCTGACGGTGAGCCAGACCCTGTTCTATGCCGATTCCTGGCATGCGCTGGTGCGCATCGAACTGACGGCGAAGACGTCGCAGGACGTGGATCTTTCCGTCGGCGGGCGCGCGATGTCGCCGCAGGAGGCGAACCTCGCCAAGGTTGGCGACGCGGTGACGCAAACCTTCAGCCATTCGAACTCGATGCTGCGCACACGACTTCATGCCGATGGCGTTTCCGCCTATCGGATCACGTTGTCGGGGTCCGATTATCGAATCGCCCTGAACCGCCACCTGCATCTGGAGTCGAATCAGACGGTGACGGTTTTTGTCGAGCAGACCCTGCTTTACGACGCCCATACCGAGACCCCGCCGCCCGTCGATTACGCCACTGCCTGGGCCGGGAATCGCGCGCGCTGGGCCGGTTACCTGAAGTCCGTCGCATCGAGTCACCTCGCCGGCTTGCCCGACGCCACGGCACGGCGGGTGTCGGTCAAGGCCATCCTGACCTTGCTGGGAAACTGGCGGGCGGCGCGCGGCGACCTGCATCACGACGGGGTGATCCCCTCGTACTCCAACCCCGATTTCAACGGGTTCTGGGCCTGGGATTCGTGGAAGCATGCGGCGGCGCTGGCCTGGTTCGCTCCGGAGCTTGCGCGCGACCAGATGCGCGCGATGTTCGACTACCAGCGCGCCGACGGCATGGTTCCCGACTGCATCTTTCTGCGCAAGGCGGACAACAACTGGCGGGACAGCAAGCCACCGCTGGCGGTGTGGGCGGCGTTGGAAATCCATCGTGCCACCGGCGACAAGGCCTTCCTGGCCGAGATGTACGACAAGCTGGTGCGTTATCACCGCTGGTGGTTCACGGCGCGCGATCACGATCGCAACGGCGTGGCCGAATACGGTTCGACCGATGGAACGGCAATCGCCGCCAAGTGGGAAAGCGGCATGGACAACGGCGTCCGCTTCGACGCCATCAGCATGCGGAAGAACGGCGATGGCGCCTGGTCCATGGATCAGGAGTCGGCCGATCTCAATGCCTATCTCTACAGGGAAAAACTCGATCTGGCGCAGGTCGCGGCCATCCTCGGCAGGACGCGGGATCAAGCGCAATGGCTGAAGGAGGCGGCAACGATGAAGGCCGCCATCCAGGCACGCATGTTCGACAAGGCCGGCGGCTACTTCTTCGACGTCAAGCTGGGCAGTGGCGATCCCGTGCGCGTCTATGGTTCGGAGGGCTGGACGCCGTTGTGGGCCGGCGTGGCAACGTCCGATCAGGCCAGGTCGGTGGTGCGGACCATGCTCGATCCGCGCAAGTTCGCCACCGTCATGCCGTTCCCCACGCTCGCCGCGGACGATCCGCGCTTCTCCCCGATCAAGGGCTATTGGCGCGGCCCGGTCTGGCTCGACCAGGCCTTGTTCGGCATCGAGGCGCTCCGCCGTTTCGGCTATCGCCGGCAGGCCGACGTCATGGCCCGTCGCCTCGTGCTCAACGCCAAGGGGCTGGCGCAGCAGGCCCCCATGTACGAAAACTACGACCCGCTGACTGGCCAGGGCTATCAGTCGCCCAATTTCAGCTGGTCTGCCGCGAGCTATCTGCTGTTGCTGCAGAAAAGTCGCGACCGACCGGGTCGATGATCGGGCTGGCCCCGATCTCCTGCGAAGGGTTGTCGGGCGCCCCTGCACGGGACGGGCAGGCTGACGACGCGTCGCCGGGGGCGATCGACATGCAGGCCGAACGCGGTGGTCGACCGGTCGCCGCCCCCTCCATTCGCGCGCCGCTGGCTACGGCATCGTCAACGTGTTGTTGCTGCGGTCGGCATCGGGCAGATCCCGTGCCGGGTCCAGCGTGGCCGATTGCAGCTTGCGCGTGCCGTCGACGTGGATCACGTAGCTGCGGTGCTGCATCCAGGTTTCCCACGGCACGCGCACGTCCTGTTTGCTGCCGTCGTCGTAGACGAGTTGCAGCGTGGCGGGCAGTACGAGCTGGTCGAGGTTGGCCACGGTGACGTCGACGCCCTTGCGGTAGTCGCCGTCGGTGTAGGCGGCCTTCTGCACGGCCATGTCGAATTGCCAGTTGTGTTCGAACCAGCCGCGCCAGAACCAGCCGAGATCCTCGCCGGTGTCGCTTTCCATGAAGCGGAAGAAGTCGGACGGGCTGGGGTGCCTGCCGGCCCAGGTGGCGATGTAGCGGCGGAAGGCGGGGTCGAAGCGTTCCGGGCCGATGATTTCCTCGCGCAGCAGCACCAGGCCGAAGGCGGCCTTGAAATAGGTGATCGGGTGGCGGTATTTCTCCGGGATCGCATCGGCCAGGGTCATCGGCGGCGGCGCGTCCGCATCCTTCAGGATGGCCGCGATCTGCTCGGCCGGGGTGCCCTTGCCGGGGGCGTATTCGCTGTCGCGCTTGGGCGCGAACTTGCCGCCGTCGAAGGCCTCGGCTTCATACACGTCGACGAAGGTGTTGAAGCCCTCGTCCATCCATGCGTCGCGCCGCTCGTTGCTGCCTACCACCATCGGGAACCAGGTGTGGCCGATTTCGTGGGCGATCAGCATGCGCAGGACGGCGCCGGCAGCCTTCTTGTGGTCGAAGGTGATGCCCGGGTATTCCATGCCGCCGGCGGTGCCGGCTTCGTTGATGGCGACGGGGTACGGATACGGGTAGTAGGTGCGCGAGAAGAACTCGACCGATTTCTTCAGGTTCTGCGTGGCCACGCCCCAGGCCTTGTCGCCGGCGCTTTCCACCGGGTAGGCCGACATCGCCAGCGCGGTCTTGCCGTCGGGCAGGTTGATGCGCGCGGCGTCCCAGATGTACGCCCTGGACGCGCCGAAGGCCACGTCGCGGGTGTTCTTCATCGCGAAGTGCCAGGTCAGCGTGCCGCCGCGTTTCGGGCGGCTGGCCGGGTCGTCGACTTCGGCGGCGCTGCGGATCATCACGGTGGCGTCGCTGTGGCGGGCCTGGTCGAGGCGCTTGCGCTCGGTGGCGGTCAGCACGTCCTGCGGGTTGAGCAGTTCGCCGGAGCCGACCACGAGCATGTCCGAGGGCACGGTGACGCGATAGTCGAAGTCGCCGTATTCGAGATAGAACTCGCTGTTGAGGTAGGGCTGGGTGTCCCAGCCGCGCAGGTCGTCATAGACGGCCATGCGCGGATACCACTGCGCCATCTCGAAGATGTCGCCCTGCCTGTTCGCGTTGACGTCGGTGCGCCCGCCGAACTCGCCGGGCACGGTGTAATCCCAGCTGATGTGCAGCTTGAGCTGGCCGCCGTGGCCTTTCAGTGCGGTGGGCAGGGTGACCTGCATGCGGGTGTCGCTGACGACCCAGTGCGCTTTCTGCCTGTGGCCGCCGGCGTCCTCCACCTCGACCGAGCGGATGTGTTCGCCGCTGGTGAACTCGGTGGGGAACTTGGCGCCGCCGAACGCGCCGCGGGCGTCCTTGCGGTAGCGGTTCTGTTCGATCTGCAGCCACAGCACCGGCAACGCGTCGGGGCTGCGGTTGGTGTAGGTGATCACTTCGCTGCCGCTGAGCTTGCGCGTCGAGGGATCCAGAGTTGCCTCGATCCGGTAGTCGGCGCGGTTCTGCCAGAACGCCGGTCCGGGCTTGCCGCTGGCGTCGCGCATGGCGTTGGCCGCTTGCGGGTAGGTGAACGGGGCGAAGGTCTGCAGCGGGTCGAAGCCGTGCTTCGGCGCATCCGCCGCGTGTGCGGAGAGCGCCGCGCCGAGCAGCAGCGCGAGGCTCGTGGCCAGTCGTTTCGTCAGTGCCTTTGCCATGTGTCCGGTTCCCCATTCTCGAAATGTGCGATGAAACGGCCGCGACCGTTCCCTGACCTTGCGCGGCCGCGCATCAACCATGCGGCGGCGGAAATGACGGTGGTTCGCCGGCGTCGCCCGCGCCCCACGAGGTATTGGCCTTCGCGCCCAGCGCGTAGCGCAACGTGCCGCCGTGGGCGACCAGCGCCGGTGTCAGCCAAGGTGCGTCGTGCGGCTTGCCGTTCACGGTGAGCGACTGCACGAACGGTGTCCGTGCCGAGGCGCCGGGGGCGTCGATGATCACGTCGCCGCCGCTGCCGTGCACCACGGCGTGGGGAAACAGCGGGCTGCCCAGCAGCAGTTCGGCGCGCCCGGGGATTTCGGGATACATGCCCAGCGCGGCCCAGACGTACCAGGAGGACATCTCGCCGAGATCGTCGTTGCCGGGGATGCCGTCGGGCGCGTTCTTCCAGATCGTGTTGGCGACGATGCGCACCGCCTCCTGGGTCTTCCACGGTTGCCCGGCGTAGTCGTAGAGCCAGGGCGTGGCCACCGATGGTTCGTTGTCCAGCTCGGCGTGCAGCGGGCCGGCCCCGGTCAACGCCCACTTGCCGTCGGGCGTGTGGAAGAACGCATCCAGTCGCCGGGTGGCGGCAGCCTTGCCGCCCAGCGTGTCGAACAGGCCGTGCACGTCGAACGGCACCATCCAGAGGTAGACCGCGGCACTGCCTTCGACGAAGCCTTCGTCGGTGACCGGCTGGAAGGCCGGCCAGCTGCCGTCGGCGTTGCGGTTCTGGATGTAGCCGGCCTTCGGCGTGGCGCTGGGGTTGAACAGGTTGCGCCAGTAGCCGGCGCGGGTCAGGAACCGGGCGCGGCCGCTGGCGTCGCCCACCTGGCGGGCGAGTTCGGAAAGCGCGAAATCGGCGGTGCTGTCTTCCAGCGTCTCGCCGGCGCCGCCCCACGCATGCGACTTGCTGGCGATGTAGTGCAGGTCGAGCCACTGGTCCAGCGACGGACGCTGGCCGACGCACTCGACGTTGCAGCCGTCATCGGAGAGATCGTTGGCGGTGACCACCGTGGCTGCCTTCACCAGCGAGGCATAGGCGCCGTGCAGGTCGAAGTCGCGGCCGCCGAACGCCACGATGTCGGCCAGCGCGGGCACTGCCGGGTCGCCGCTCATCACGTGGGTGCCGCCGGAGTTGTGCGTCCAGCGATCCCATTCGCCGTGGTTCTGCCGTGCCTGGTTGTAGAGCGACTGCGCGATGTCGCTGCCGCGCTTCGGGTCGAGCCAGCTGACCAGTTGCAGGTGCGAGCGGTAGATGTCCCAGCCGGAGAAGTTGGCATACTGCATCGCCTGCCGGCCTTCGACCGTGTGCGTGCGCTGGTCGAAGCCGCGGTACTGTCCGTTGACGTCGCTGTAGACGTTCGGATGCATCATCACGTGGTACAGCGCGGTGTAGAAGGTGGTGCGCTGGTCCGGCGTGCCGCCGTCGACGGCGATGCGGCCGAGATCCCGGTTCCACGCCTGGACGGCCTTCTCGCGCACGCTGGCGAACGTCGTGCGCTGTGGAATTTCCGCTTTGAGGTTGGCGCGCGCATTGGCGAGGCTGACGTAGGAAATGCCCACGCGCAGGCCGACCTTCGCGCCGTGGTTGCCGAAGTCGAGCCACGCGCCGGAACCCTTGCCGATGGCAAAGAAACCGTTATCGCCATAGCCGGTGCCGCCGCTGGCAGTGCGCGCGCCAGCGCGCACCTGGCCGTCCACCCAGGTGCCGCCGGTGCGGAACGGCTGGTCGAACTCGGCGACGAAATACAGCGTGTAGTAGCTCTTGCGGTCCGCCTCGGCGAGATAGCCGCAGAAGTTGCCGCTGGTGACCGAGCCGGTGACCGTGCGCGTGGCCGGATCGACGCGCACGTCGGCGGCGCTGCTGCCGACCTCGGAGTCGGAGGTGCGGATCAGCAGGTTGGCTGGCTTGCCGGCGGGGAAGTCGATGGTGGCGATGCCGCTGTGCATCGCGGCGGTGAGTTCAACGGAGCTGCCGTTGGCCAGCGCCACCCGGTAGTAGCCGGCCTTGGCTGTTTCCTCGGCGTGGGAGAAATCGCTGGCGTAGACGCTGTCCGTGGCATCGGCCGAGGGCGAGCTGGTCACGGCCGTGGTGATCGGCATGAACGGGATGTCGCCGCTGGCGCCGGCACAGCCGGTGCCGGACAGATGGGTCAGGGCGAAGCCGCGCACGCGCGGGTGGTCGTAGGCGTAGCCACCCGGCGCGGCGGTGCGATTGTGCTTGCCGCGGGTCGTCTCCGGGCTCCACTGCAGCATGCCGAACGGCAGCATCGGACCGGGAAAGGTGTTGCCGCCGTTGCTGCTGCCGATCAGCGGGTTGACCGCGGCGGCCGGCGAGCCCTCAGCCGCCTGCGCGAAGGCGAGCGGCGCGACCAGCAACAGCGGGGTCGCGAGCGCGAGGCGAGCGGGCAAACGTCGGATCATGAGGGCTTCCCTTGGCAGGGTTCAACGCGCGAGCAAGGCGAGCACTTCGTGACACGCGCCCATGGTGTGGTAGTCGGTCTTGCCGGCCGGGCTTTTCTCGTCGCTGATCTTGCGGTTGTCGGGGGTGAGGATGCGGTACCAGGCGCCATGCCGGTGATCCACGAAATGCTCCCACGCGTAGGTCCACAGGCGCCTGTACCAGTCGTCATAGACGGCCTCGCCGGTACGCGCGTGCAGCAGGGCGGCGGCGGCCAGCGACTCGGCCTGCACCCAGAAATATTTTTCGTCGTCGCAGATGCTGCCATCCGGCGCGAAGCCGTAGCAGATGCCACCGTGTTCGTCGTCCCAGGCGTGGGCCAGGGCGCGGTCGAACAGTTCCTTCGCGCGCGGCAGCAGCCAGTCCTGCGGCGTGCCGCGCGCGGCCAGCAGCGGCTCCATGATCAGCAGCAGCTTGGCCCATTCGGTCTGGTGGCCGGGCTGGAAGCCCCACGGCTTGAACAGGTTCTTCGGGTCGTCGCGGTTGAATTCGCGGTCGATGTTCCAGTGGCGATCGTAGTGTTCCCATACCAGGCCATCGGCCTTGGCGGCCTGGTCGCGGGTCATGCGGTCAGCGAGGGTGAACGCGCGATCGAGGTAGCGCGGCTCACGGGTGGCCTGGTAGGCGGCGATCATCGCCTCGCACATGTGCATGTTGGCGTTCTGGCCGCGGTAATCGCTGAAATGCCAGTCGGCATCGGCCTCGTCGCGGTACAGCCGCGCGTCGGCCTCCCAGTAGCGTTGCTCGAGCAGGTTCCAGGTCTCGTCCATCCAGCCGCGGGCTTCCTCGATGCCGGCCTTCAGCGCGGTGGCATAGGCCAGCAGCACGAAGGCGACGCCGTAGGCCTGGTTGGAGCTGTCTTCCGGCCGGCCGTCGCGGATGGTCCAGTGATAGCCGCCGTTGGCGGGGTTGCGATGGACCTCGCGCAGGTAGCGCAGGCCGTGCCGCGTGGCCTCCAGGTATTCGGGGTTGCCGAAGGCCAGCCATGCCATCGCGTAGTTGAAGACGAAGCGCGTGCTGCTGACCAGGTGGCGATGACTGCGGTCGTAGATCGTGCCGTCGTCCTTGAAGTAGTGGAAGAAGCCGCCTTCCGGATCGATCGCGCGCGGATGGTAGAACGCCATCGTCTGCGCGATGTGGCTGCGCAGGAAGTCAGGCGAGCGGAAATCGGGTGCGGCAGTCATGCCTGCTTCTCCATGAAGTCGAGCACCTCGGCGCCACTGGGCATCGCGGCGAACGAGCCCTGGCGGGTGACCGTGAGCGCGCCGCAGGCGGCGGCGAAACGCAGCATCGCGTGCAGCCGCGGCAGCTGGCTCACCAGGTGGTCGAGCCGGTCGGGCGTCGCGTCGAGTTCGGCCAGGCGGCACAGCAGGCCGCCGACGAAGGCGTCGCCGGCGGCGGTGCTGTCGACCACGGTCACGGCGTAGCCCGGCAGCTCCCCTTCGGCATCCGGATGGAACCAGCGCATGGGCCGCGCGCCGTCGGTGACCACCAGCAGCCGGGCGCGACCGCGCCACAGGCGGTCCAGCGCGGCCTGCTCGCCGTCCGGTGCCAGCCACGCGAATTCCTCGGCCGAGAGTTTCACCACGTCGGCCAGATGCAGCGCCGGCCACACCTGCGTCAGTGCATCGGCGCCGGCCGGCCACAACGCAGGGCGCAGGTTGAGGTCCATGCTGACCAGCGCGCCGGCGCCGTGCGCGCGCTGCATGCCTTCGCGAGTCGCGTCGGCGATGGCCGGCCCGGTCAGGCAGTTGGAGCAGACGTGGAACACCGCCACGCCGTCGAATGCCCCGGCGCGGAAATCGGCAACGCGGAATTGCAGATCGGCCGTGCGCTCGCGATGGAAGATGAAGCTGCGCTCGCCCGCGGCATCCAGCGTGACCAGCGCGAGCGCGGTGGGTGCGGCCGTGCGTGACACGTCCGCCGTGCCCACGCCGGCGCGTTGCAGGCCATCCAGCAGGAAGTCGCCGAAGCGGTCGGTAGAGAGCATCCCGGCGAAGCGCGCGTTGCCGCCCAGGCGCGCCACCGCCACCGCGACGTTCGCCGGCGCGCCGCCGGCGAACGGAACGAAGCTGGCGGCGAAGCCGTGCGCGTCGACGCCGCTGGCGTGCAGGTCGATCAGCGCCTCGCCGAAACAGAGGATCGGCCGGGGCGGGGCGGGATCAGTCGACACTGCTGCGGATCTTCGAGCCGCTGATGCCGTAGAACACGATGTACAGGTAGCACAGCAGCGGCAGGAAGAACGCGTGCTGCAGGCCGATGTGGTCGGCCAGCACGCCCTGCAGCTGCGGGATCACCGCGCCGCCGACGATGGCCATGATCAGCAGGCTCGATGCCTTGCTGGTCATCGGGCCAAGCCGCTCGATGCCGAGCGCGAAGATGGTCGGGAACATGATCGAGTTGAACAGGCCGATCGCGATGATGCTGTACATCGCCGTGGTGCCGCTGCTCAGCATGGTGGTCAGCACCAGCAGCGCGTTGATCGCGGCGAACGTGGCCAGCAGCTTGCGCGGCGAGATCCTGGCCATCAACGCCGAGCCGACGAAACGGCCGAGCATGGCACCGCCCCAGTACCACGAGACGTACTTCGCCGCCTGCTGCTCGCTCATGTGGCCGATGTCGGGCATCGACAGGTAGTTGACCATGAAGCTGCCGATCGACACCTCGGCGCCGACGTAGAAGAAGATGCCCAGCACGCCGAACAGCAAGTGCGGGTGGCGCAGCACGTCGGCGAAGCCATGGCGGCCGTGATCGTCCTTGTCGGTGGACTCGGTCAATGCCGGCAGCCGGAACATCCACACGAACAGCGCCAGCAGGAACAGCACCACCGCCAACCCGATGTACGGGAACTGCACCGCCTGCGCCTGCTGGGTGTCGTAGAGCAGGCGTTGCGCCGGTTCCAGCGCGGCGAGTTCCTCCGGGTTCTTGACCACGTTGGAGAGAATCAGCAGGCCGCCGAACAGCGGCGCCAGCGTGGTGCCGAGCGAGTTCAGCGCCTGTGCCAGGGTGAGCCGGCTGGAGCTGGTCTTCTCCGGGCCGAGCAGGGCCACGTACGGATTGGCGGCCACCTGCAACACCGTGATGCCGGTGGCCAGCACGAACAGCGCGCCGAGGAAGGCCGGGTAGAGATGCAGCGCCGCGGCCGGCCAGAAGCCCAGCGCGCCGATGCCGGCGATCGCCAGCCCGGCCACGATGCCCTTCTTGTAGCCCAGTGCCGCGACCATGCGCCCGGCCGGCATGCCCATCAGGAAATACGCACCGAAAAAGGTGAGCTGCACCAGGATCGCCTGGGCGTAGTTGAGCTGGAAGATCGACTTCAGGTGCGGGATCAGGATGTCGTTGAGGCAGGTGAGGAAGCCCCACATGAAGAAGATCGTGGTGAGCACGCCCAGCGCCAGCCAACTGCTGGTGTAGGGCGCGTGGGGCGCACCGTGGTCCGGCGCGAGGGGAGTGGGGCGGGGCGGCGCAGCGACAGGGGCCATGGCGATTCCGGTACGGGAGGCGGTCGGGCGTGTGTCGCTCGGCGGGCAAGCAACCGGGCCAATGTAACCGTTTCCATGCGCCGGCCGATCACGCGCTGCAACATGCCCGCGCGGGTGCTACTTTCGCAGCTTGCCCCGCTGCGCCGAGATCGCCATGACCCTCCGCATCCCGATGTTGTTCGCCCTGCTGGCCTGTGCCGCCTGTTCGTCCGCACTGGCCGCCAGCGGCCACGCCGGCAGTGTCGATCCCCGCATCGGCACCGGCGGCGACGGCCACACCTTCCCCGGCGCCACCGTGCCCTTCGGCATGATCCAGCTCTCGCCCGACACCGCGATGCCGGACTTCAAGCACGCCTACAAGTGGGCCGCCGGCTACCAGTACGGCGACAGCAGCATCATGGGTTTCTCGCACACGCATTTCTCCGGCTCCGGGCATTCGGGCCTGGGCGACGTGCTGGTGATGCCGATCGCCGGCGACGTGCGGCTGGAACCGGGCGATCCGGCCACACCGGGCAGCGGTTATCGCTCGCGCTTCTCGCACGACAGCGAAGTGGTGCAGGCCGGCTATTACGCGGTGACGTTGAGCGACTACGGCATCCGCGCAGAACTCACCGCCGGCCGCCGCGTGGGCTGGCATCGCTACACCTTTCCGAAGGACAAGCCCGCGCACCTGCTGCTCGACCTGCGCCCGAGCATCTACGACTACCCCGGCAAGGTGCTGTGGTCGAAGCTGCAGGTGGCCGACGACGGCACCGTCACCGGTTGCCGCACCACCCGCGGCTGGGCGCCGGGACGCGAGCTGTGCTTCGCCATGCGCTTCAACCAGCCGATGACGTCGCGCACGTTGTACGACCGCGAGAGCGACGTCCTCTACAAGGGCTTCAAGGGCCCCGGCAACCAGCCGGTGGACCACGACGCGCAGAACGGCCGCGCGCTGGTCGGCGTGTTCGACTTCGGTGCGCTGAAGCAGCCGCTGGAGGTGAAGGTGGCGATCTCGCCGGTCAGCGCCGCCAACGCGGTGGCCAATCTCGATGCCGATGGCAAGGGCTGGGATTTCGACGCCCGCCGCGCGCAGGCAAGGGCCGCGTGGGATCGGGCGCTGGCGGTGGTCGACGTCGATGCCTCCGCCACCGTGCGCAAGCAGTTCTACACCGCGCTCTACCACGCCATGCTGTCGCCCACGTTGAGCATGGACGTCAATGGCGAATACCGTGGCCCCGACCATGCCGTGCACAAGGCGGACGGCTACGAGTTCTACTCGACCTGGTCGCTGTGGGACGTCTACCGCGCGCAGCAGCCGCTGATGGTGCTGCTCAATCCCGAACGCAGCACCGACTTCATCCGCTCGCTGATCGCCGCGCGCGAGGCGAGCCCGTTCGGCATCCTGCCGGTGTGGGCGTACCAGGGCCTGGAGACCTGGTGCATGATCGGCTACCACGCCGTGCCGGTGATCGCCGACGCGTACATCAAGGGTGTGCGCGGCTTCGACGCGGACAAGGCGCTGCAGGCCATGGTCGCCAGCGCCACCTACGCGCCCTACGGCGACCTGGCCGACTACATGAAGCTCGGCTACGTGCCGATCGACAAGGAGCCGGAGGGCGCCTCCAAGACGCTCGAATACGCCTACGACGACTGGTCGCTGGCGCAGATGGCGAAGGCGATGGGCAAGAACGACGTTGCCGCCACCTTCGGCAGGCGCGCCGGCAACTGGAAGAACGCGTGGGACCCGAAGACCGGTTTCATGCGCGCGCGGCTGGCCAACGGCGCGTTCCGCGAACCGTTCGACCCCACCGCCGCCGGCTACGGCAGCGACTTCACCGAAGGCAACGCCTGGCAGTATTCGTGGTACGTGCCGCAGGACGTGGCGGGCCTGATCGAGGCGATGGGCGGCGCCGCGAAGTTCGTGGCGAAGCTGGACGCGTTGTTCGACGCGAAGGTCGACCCGGCGCACTTCAAGCACGTCGAGGACATCACCGGCCTGATCGGCTGGTACGCGCACGGCAACGAGCCCAGCCACCACATCGCCTATCTCTACGACTACGCCGGCGCACCGTGGAAGACGCAGGAGAGGCTGAAGCAGATCATGGACAGCCAGTACGCCGCGCGGCCGGACGGACTCTCGGGCAACGACGACCTGGGCCAGATGTCGGCCTGGTACGTGTTCACCGCGCTGGGCTTTTACCCGGTCACGCCGGCCAGCGACGTCTACGCCATCGGTCGGCCGTTCGTCGGGCGTGCCACGCTGCACCTGACCGACGGCAAGGACTTCACCGTCAGCGCCGCGCCGCTGGATGACGCGCACCCTTACGTCGGCGAGGCCACGCTCAACGGCAAGCCGCTGGCCGCCCCCTTCCTGAATCACGCGCAGATCCTCGCCGGTGGCGAGCTGCACTTCCGCATGCAGGCCACGCCCAACCGCCACTGGGGCGTGGGCGCCCCGCCGCAGGGATGATGATTCGCCGGGTCGTGCCAGAATGGGGCGGGCGTTGATGCTGGCCGTCGCGGAGGGCTGGATCGAATGAATTTCCGCAGCTTCATGAGTTGGCGGGTCGCCGGACTGCTGTCGGCCATGCTGATCATCGTCGGCCTGCCGTACGTGGTGACCCGGCTGAACACGCAGGACACCGTGCTGGCCAACAGCTGGGTCACCCACTCGACCGAAGTGCGCTCGGTCGCCTATCGCATCGCCTACCTGATCCGCAGCAGCGAGGCGGCGACCTACCGCATGCTGGTCGGGGACGTCGGCGCCGAGACGCGCGCCGAGGCCGAGAGCGCCGCGGCACAGGTGCCGCAACTGCTGCAGCGGCTGCGTGCGATGACCCGCGACAACCCGGCCCAGCAGGCCCTGATCGGCGCGCTGGAAAACAGCGTTACCGGTCGCCTCACCCTGATGGCTCGTGCGCGCGAGCTGCAGCGGCGCGGCGACGTGGGCCGCGCCGGACAAGCGATGGGCGAGGCCACCGACCTGTTTCCGTTCGCCACCAAGATCGACGGCATCGTCGCCAACGAGGATGAGTTGCTGACCGCCCGCAAGCAGGCCGCCCACCACCGCGAGTTCAACGGCCAGCTGGTGCAGGGCATTACCGCGCTGGCGCAGTTGGTGCTGCTGGCGATCATCGTGATCGCCTCGGAACGGCAGATTCGCCAGCGGCGCCGGGCCGAGACGCGCGAGGGCCGCGCGGTGCTGCGTTCGCGGCTGATCCTGCAATCGGTGCGCGAGCCGATCGCGTTGTTCGACGCGAATCTCAACAGCCTGCTGGTGAACAACGCTTTCGGCGACCTGTACGGCGAGGACCCGCAGCAACCGTCGCGCACGCTCGTCGAGATCGGCGGCGGCGTGTGGAACGACAGCGCACTGCTGCAGCGTTTCCGCGACGTGCTGCTGAGCGACCGCGAGCTGTGGGACTACGACCTGGTGCAGCGCACCGCCGACGGCGAGCAGCGCCACATCGTGGTCAACGCGCGTCGGCTGCAGCAGGATCTCACCGACGAACCGGCGCTGCTGCTCACGGTCAGCGACGTCACCGTGCGCGCGCTGACCGAGGAGAAGGTGATCGAGCTCAATCGCCAGCTCGAGGGCAAGATCAACCAGATCTCCGACATCAACCGCGAGCTGGAGGCGTTCAGCTACTCCGTCTCGCATGACCTGCGCGCGCCGCTGCGCCACGTGGCGGGCTTCGTGCGCAAGCTGGAGCACCACCTGGCCGGCCAGCTCGACGACAAGGCCAGCCACTACATCGGCGTGATCGACAGCGCGGCCCAGCGCATGGCGCTGCTGATCGACGACCTGCTGGTGTTCTCGCGCCTGGGCCGCGGCCCGCTGCGGTTGCAGGCGGTGGACATGCAGTCGCTGGTGGAGGAGGCACGGGCACTGGCCGAATCCTCGGCGGAGGGCCGGCGCATCGTGTGGACGATCGGGCCCTTGCCGATGGTCATCGGCGACGCCAACATGTTGCGCACGGTGTGGCAGAACCTGCTCGGCAACGCGGTGAAATACACCGGGCGCCGTGAGGTGGCGCGCATCGAGGTCAGCGCCGGGCGCAGCAGCCGCGGCGATTACGAGTTCGAAGTGGCCGACAACGGCGCCGGCTTCGACATGCAGTACGCGGACAAGCTGTTCGGCGTGTTCCAGCGCCTGCACCGCGCCTCGGATTTCCCGGGCAACGGCATCGGCCTGGCCAACGTGCGGCGCATCATCACGCGCCACGGCGGCAAGGTCTGGGCCGAGGCCGTACCGGACCAGGGCGCCACGTTCCACTTCTCGCTGCCGGCCATCGACGTGGCCGGGGCGCAAAACGGAGAGTCAGCGGCATGAACAAGAAAGAACTGCGCACCGTGCTGCTGGTCGAGGACAGCCTGGCGGACGCCGAGATGGCGATGGACGCGCTGGCCGAAGCCCACCTGGCCAATCCGGTGGTGCACGTCGAGGATGGCGTGGAATGCCTCGACTACCTGCATTGCACCGGCGCCTGGGCCGGGCGCGATCCGGGCGACCCGGCGGTGGTGCTGCTGGACATCAAGATGCCGCGCATGGACGGACTGGAAGTGCTCACCCGCATGCGCCACGACGAGCACCTGCGGCGCGTACCGGTGGTGATCCTGTCCTCCTCGCGCGAGGAGAGCGACCTGGCGCGCAGTTGGGATCTCGGCGCCAACGCCTACGTGATCAAGCCGGTGGACGTGGACCAGTTCTTCGAGGCCGTGCGCACGCTGGGCCGGTTCTGGGCGGTGCTGAACGAGGCGCCCGAGGCGAATTGACGCATGAACAGACGCGCCCGGGCGGTCGCCCGCGGTGTAGACAACGATGGCCGCACGGCCAGTGACGGAGAACCCCATGCCCAACCGGCAGATCAAGTCGATGCCGACGATACGGGTGCTGCAAGTGGAGGACAGCGAGCTCGACGCCGAGCTGGTGCTGGCCGAACTGGACGCCGACGGCATCCCGCACGAGGCGCGGCTGGTCGACGATGAAGCCGGCTACCTGGCCGCGCTGGACGAGTTCGCCCCGCATATCGTGCTGTCCGACCTGAGCGTGCCGGGTTTCTCCGGGCAGCGCGCGCTGGAGCTGCTGCGCGAGCGCGACGAGGACCTGCCCTTCATCTTCGTTTCCGCGACGCTGGGCGAGGATGCCGCCATCGAGGCGCTGCGCAACGGCGCGACCGACTACATCCTCAAGCAGAACCCCGTGCGCCTGGCCAGTGCGGTGCGTCGGGCGCTGGTCGAGGCGGATGCGCGCAAGGCCAACCGCCGCGCCGAGGCCGACCTGATCCGCGCGCAGCGGTTCGAGAGCCTGGCGATGCTCGCCGGCGGCCTCAGCCACGACCTGCGCAACCTGCTGCAGCCGCTGTTGCTGGCCGGTGACAGCCTGCGCGACTACCAGGACGACCCGCGGCTGATGCGGCTGGGCAACCTGGTGCGCGATTGCGGCAAGCGCGGGCTGGAGATGGTGCACTCGATGCTTTCCTTCGCCCGCGGCGCCCGCCGCGCCGAGCGCGTGCGCGTGGGCACCCTGATGAGCGCGTTCGGCCTGCTGATGCAGGGCAGCGTGCCCCGTTCGGTGGTGATGGACCTGGCCATCGACGACCCCGAGCTGGCCTTCGAGGGCAACCACACCGAGCTGCAGCAATGCCTGCTCAACCTCTGCCTCAACGCGATCCAGGCGATGCCCGACGGCGGCAACCTGCGCATCGAGACCAGCCAGCAGCGGCTGGCCGACGACTTTTTCCTGCCCGAGGAGGTGCCGCACACCGGCTGCTACCTGCGCATCAGCGTGATCGACTCCGGGCCAGGCATGGACCAGGCCGTGCTGGAGCACCTGTTCGAACCGTTCTTCACCACCAAGGACGCCGGCACCGGCCTGGGCCTGATCTCGTGCAAGCGCATCGTGGCCAGCCACGGCGGCGTGATGCGGGTGGACAGCAAACCCGGCAGCGGCACCCGTTTCGACCTCTACATCCCGCTGGACGAAATGGAAGCCGACGCCGAGGCGATGGACGACATGCAGAGCCTTGAAGGCGCCGCCGAACGCGTGCTGGTGGTGGTGGAGGAGGCCGGCCAGCTGTCGCTGCTGTCCGATACGCTCGATGCCTACGGCTACCAGGCGCACGCCAGCCAGAGCGGCACCGCCGCGCTGCAGTGGATCGAGGCCGGCGGCCTGCCCGACTTGGTGCTGCTCGACGCCGACATGAACCTGTTCACCGGCGTGCGCACGCTGGCCGCGCTGGTCGAACAGGGTTACCAGGGCGGCGTCGTGCTGCTCGCCCGCCCGGACGCGCCACCGGACCCGCAGGAACTGCCCCCGCTGGACAACCTGCAAATCGTGGACAAGCCGGTCAGCACCGCGGCCCTCCTGCGCGCGCTGCGCAAGGGATTGGAGGGCGACGACTCCGCGTAGGCCAGGCACGGCGCGCCGCTTTGCGTTCCACGTGGCCGGAGCCGGCGGTTGCCGCCCTGCGCGGCGGTCGCGGGACATTCCCCGTGCAAACGCCTTCCCTCGCTGCGCGGCGGAAAGCCGTCGCGCGCGGGTAGGCGTCGGGTTGCGCCTTCAGTCGATGCCGAGCTTCTTCAGCTTGTAGCGCAGGGCGCGGAAGGTGATGCCGAGTTTGCGGGCGGCGGCGGTCTTGTTGTAGCGCGATTCTTCCAGCGCCTTGACGATGGCGGTGCGCTCGATGTTGCTGATGTAGTCGTCCAGCCCGCCATCGGCGCTGGGTGCCGCGGCGGCGGCAGCGGCCGGAGCGCCGGCAGTGGCGGCGACCTCCGTCGGCGCCGGGCGCGCGCCGCGCTGGGGCAGCATCAGGTCGGAGGCCTCGATGCTGGCGCCGTCGCTCATCGCCATGGCGCGTTCGAGGATGTTCTCCAGCTCGCGCACGTTGCCGGGGAAGTCGTAGGCTTCCAGCGCGTCGAGCGCGGCCGGCGTCAGCCGCCCGACTTCCTGGCCGCTCTTGCCGGCCAGCGACTTGAGGATGAACGCGGCCAGCTGCGGCACGTCGCCGCGGCGTTCGCGCAGCGGCGGCACGCGCAGCTCGATCACGTTGATGCGGTAGAACAGGTCCTGGCGGAACTGGCCCTGCTCGACCAGTTGGCCGAGGTTCTTGTGGGTGGCCGAGAGGATGCGCACGTCCACCGGGATCTCGTCGCGGCCGCCGATCGGGCGCACCGCTTTTTCCTGGATCGCGCGCAGCAGCTTGACCTGCATGTGCAGCGGCAGTTCGGCCACCTCGTCGAGGAACAGCGTGCCGCCCTGGGCGGCCTGGAACAGGCCTTCCTTGTCCGCGCTGGCGCCGGTGAAACTGCCCTTGCGATGACCGAAGAACTCGCTTTCCATCAGCTCGGACGGGATCGCGCCGCAGTTGACCGGCACGAACGGGCCGCCCGCGCGCGGACCGCGCTCGTGGATCAGCCGCGCGACCAGCTCCTTGCCTACGCCCGATTCACCGGCGATGTAGACCGGCGCCTGGTTGCGTGCCAGCTTGGCGATGGTGGCGCGCACCTGTTCCATCGCCGGCGAGTCGCCGATCAGGCGGTCGCCGGAGCCGCCGGCCTTGGCGGCGCCGCCGCCTTCGCGCTTCTCCTCGGCCAGCCGCAGCGCGGTGCGCACCAGGCCTCGCAGCATCTGGATGTCGACCGGCTTGGAGACGAAGTCGAACGCGCCGGCCTTGAGCGCGTTCACCGCCGCGTCGACGTTGCCGTAGGCGGTAATCATCGCCACCGGCGTGTCCGGGCAGGTTTCGGCGATCAGCTCGATGATCTCCTGGCCGTTGCCGTCGGGCAGGCGCATGTCGGTGAAGCAGAGGTCGTAGCTGTTTTCGCTCAGCGCGCGGCGGGCGTCGGCGACGGTGCCGACGGCTTCGACCTGCAGGTCCATGCGCCCGAGGGTGATGGTGAGCAGCTCGCGGATATCGCGTTCATCGTCGATGACCAGGACGGTCTGGAGGCTCATGGCATGTCGCGAGGGGAGGGTGGCTCAAGAATAACCGCGGCCCAAGTCAAGAGCAAAGCCGGCGCGCGGCGTCGGCGGCCTGCCGGAGCGTTCAGGCTTCGGGCTCGCCGTCGCCGGCGCCGCGGTTCATCTGCGCCGGCGTCAGGGTAAGCCGGAAGCAGCTGCCACCGCCGGCCACGCGCACGTACTCCAGCGCGGCCTGGTTGGCCTCGCTCATCTGCTTGGCCAGGTACAGGCCAAGGCCGGTGCCGTATTCGTGGGTGGTGTAGAACGGCTCGAAGATCTGTGCGGCCACCTTGGGCGCGATGCCGGGGCCGCGGTCGATCACCTCGAGGATCGGCACGCCATGCTCGCCCTGGCGTGCGACCACCATCACCCGCGCCGGCTCGCCGGGCAGGCGGCCGTAGCGCAGCGCGTTCTGCACCAGGTTCCACACCACCTGTTGCAGCTGCTGCGGATCGGCCAGCGCGACCACCGCCACGCCGGTGCTGGCGATCGCGCGCAGCGAGTCGGCGCCGAGGTCGTTGCCCTGGCGGTATTCCTCCACGAAATCCTGCGCCCAGTCGCCCAGGTCCAGCGCCTCCGGGCGCGAACGCTCGCGGCGCGACAGCTGCAGGATGTTCTCGATGATCTCGTTGAGCCGCACGCAGTGGTTGTTGATGATCTCGACCATGCGCTGGTCGGCGCCGTCCATGGTGCGCGATTCGGCCAGCAGCTGCGCCGAGTAGCGGATCGCCGCCAGCGGGTTGCGGATCTCGTGGGCGATCGAGGCCGACAGCCGGCCGAGCGAGCTGAGCGTGAGCTCCTCCGCGCGGCGCGACAGCAGCGAGGTGTCGTCGAGGAAGATCAATACGTGCGAGTCGTCGTTCGGCGCCAGCCGGGTGAAGCGCGGCACCACTTCCGGGACGCCGTCGGCGAGCTGGGTGGCGGTTTCGTCGAGCTTGCCCGAGGTCATCCAGTGGTACAGCCGGCGCGACAGCTCCGGCGCCAGCAGCCCGAGGTCGCGCTGGTCGGCGCCGGGATTGCCCAGCAGCATCCAGGCCGATTCGTTGATCTGGTGGATGCGGTTGGCGTCGTCCACCAGCAGCACGCCGGTCTTCATGCGGCGGATGATCAGTTCGTTGATCTGCGACAGGTTGGCCAGGTCGGTGCTGCGCTGCTCGGCCAGCGCCTCGGTGGCGCGTAGCTGCTGGCCCAGCACGCTGCACAGGGCGGTGGTGGCGAAATAGGCCAGGCCGAACAGCGCCGCTTCGAGCAGGTCGCGGTCACCGGCGTGGGGCGACAGCGACCAGCCGAACAGCGAGATGCCCAGCATGCCCAGCGTCGCCAGCGCGGCGAAGAAGCCGGACATGCGCAGCGGCAGGATCAGCGCGCCGGCGCAGAGGTTGACCGCCAGCATCATCGCGATACCGATGCGCGCATCGTGCATCGCCACGATCGCCAGCACCGCGGCGACGACGTCGACCACCAGGGTGGCGGCCACGGCGGTCTTTGCGTGGGCCATGCTGCGCCGGTTCAGCAGCAGCGCCAGCAGCGCGAAGATCAGGTACAGCGTGGCCAGCGTGCGCGCGAAGCCCGGCGCGGCCAGCTGCGGCCAGCCCATGCCGGGCGGGCTGAATGCCAGGGCGACGTACACCAGCGCCTGCACCAGCCTGAAAACATTGAGGAACGACAGCTCGTGGCGGATCGTGGCCGTCCCTGCGCGCGGATCGTTTAACGTAGCTAGGGTAGACACGTAGGCTGCGATTCCGGTGCGGTTGCGGTCGAGTATATGACGCCCCGGGCAAGCCCGGGCGGGGGCCGCGCCACCTTCGTGGAGGCCGGAAAATCGCCGCCCGGCCGGTCGCGATGCGGCCGCGCCCTTTCCATTGCGGCCCGCTTCCGCGAAAATGGGCGGCCGTTTGCTGCGGTTCGGCCCGTGTCCGGCCCTTGTGCCGCGACCGGGTCGTGTGTGATTCCACCGCCGATCCCCTGACCCACGCCTTTCTTCATGCGTGCGGCCGTCATCGTTTCTCCGTTCGCTCGAGGTATCGAATGAATTTCCACGAATACCAGGCCAAAGAACTGTTCGCGCAGTACGGCATCGCCGTGCCGCCGGGCAAGGTCGCCAACTCCCCCGACGCCGCCGTCGATGCCGCCAAGGCGCTCGGTGGCACGCAATGGATGGTCAAGGCGCAGATCCACGCCGGCGGCCGCGGCAAGTCCGGCGGCGTCAAGTTCTGCAAGAGCTTCGACGACGTGCGCGCCGCCGCCAAGGGCATGCTCGGCACCAACATGGCAACCTACCAGTCGGCCGGGCGTGCGCTGCCGGTGAACCTGGTGCTGGTGACCGACGCCACCGACATCGCCCGCGAGCTGTACCTGTCGATCCTGGTGGACCGCGATTCCAAGGCCATCTCGTTCATCGCCTCCAAGCATGGCGGCGTGGACATCGAGCAGGTGGCGCGCGACACGCCCGAAGACATCCACACCATCGTGGTCGATTTCGTCGAAGGGCTGCAGCCGTACCAGTGCCGCCAGCTCGGCTTCGCGATGGACCTCAACAACAAGCAGGTCAACCAGCTGACCAAGATCATGCTGGGCCTGTACAAGCTGTTCAACGAGCAGGACCTGGCCCTGGTCGAGCTGAACCCGCTGGCCGTGCTGGAAGACGGCAACCTCGCTGCGCTGGATGGCAAGGTCAACTCCGACGACAACGCGGAGTTCCGTCATCCGAACCTGGCCGCGATGCGCGACCTGACCCAGGAAGACGCCGCCGAAGCCGCCGCGCAGCAGAGCAACCTCAACTACGTGACGATGGACGGCAACATCGGCTGCATGGTCAACGGCGCCGGCCTGGCGATGGCCACCATGGACGTGATCAAGCTGGCGGGCGGCGAGCCGGCCAACTTCCTCGACGTCGGCGGTGGCGCCACCAAGGAGCGGGTGACCGAGGCGTTCAAGCTGATCACCTCCTCGGACAAGGTCAACTGCATCCTGGTCAACATCTTCGGCGGCATCGTCCGCTGCGACATGATCGCCGAGGGCATCATCGCCGCGGTCAAGGAAGTGGGCCTGAAGATTCCCGTGGTGGTGCGCCTGCAGGGCACCAATGTCGATCAGGGCCGCGAACTGCTGGCCAACTCCGGCCTGGCGATCACGCCGGCGGATGATCTCAACGACGCGGCGCAGAAAGCCGTGGCTGCGGCCAAGGCCTGAGGAGCAATCGAAACATGAGCGTTCTCGTAAACAAAGACACCAAGGTGCTGGTGCAGGGCTTCACCGGCCAGCAGGGCACCTTCCACGCACAGCAGTGCATCGACTACGGCACCAAAGTCGTCGGTGGCGTGACCCCGGGCAAGGGCGGTTCGGAGCACATCGGCCTGCCCGTGTTCAACTCGGTGGATGAAGCGGTGCTGGAAACCGGCGCCGACGCCTCCGTCATCTTCGTGCCGCCGCCGTTCGCGGCCGACTCGATCCTCGAAGCGATCGACGCCGGCATCAAGACCATCGTGGCGATCACCGAAGGCATCCCGGTGCTGGACATGCTGCGCGTGAAGAACGTGCTGCAGCAGCATCCGGAGATCGTGCTGATCGGGCCGAACTGCCCCGGCATCATCACCCCCGGCGAATGCAAGATCGGCATCATGCCCGGCCACATCCACAGCAAGGGCAGGGTCGGCGTGGTCTCGCGCTCCGGCACGCTCACCTATGAGGCGGTGTTCCAGACCACCAACGAAGGCCTCGGCCAGAGCACGGTGATCGGCATCGGCGGCGACCCGATCAACGGCCTGAACTTCATCGACTGCCTCAAGCTGTTCCAGGACGATCCGCAGACCGAAGGCATCATCATGGTCGGCGAGATCGGCGGCAGCGCCGAGGAAGACGCCGCCGAGTTCATCGGCGAATACGTGAAGAAGCCGGTGGTCTCGTTCATCGCCGGCGCCTCGGCTCCGGCGGGCAAGCGCATGGGTCATGCCGGCGCGATCATCTCCGGCGGCAAGGGCACCGCCGCGGCGAAGTTCGCCGCGCTGGAGAAGGCCGGCGTCACCACGGTGAAGTCGCCGGCCGACCTGGGCAAGGCGCTCGCCCAGCTGATGAAGTAGGCGTTGGCGCAGGAGAACAAGGGCCGCGCATTGCGCGGCCTTTTTTTTGGCTTCGGCGCCGTCACGCGCCGGCAACGATCCGCCGCACGATCGGCGGATCTGAATGCAGCGCTCGCGTGGACGGGCCACCCGGCGCGGCATTCCACTACCATTCGCCGATTGAATCCAAGGAATGCTGCGTCCATGGCAAAGCTGCGACTGGCGCTGGCCCAACACGATTTTGCCGTCGGCGCGGTGGCGGCCAATGCCGCCAAGGCGGCAGGACTGATGGCGCAGGCGCGCGAAGGCGGCGCCGCGCTGGTGGCCTTTCCCGAGCTGACCCTGAGCGGCTATCCGCCGGAGGATCTGCTGCTGCGGCCGAGCTTTCTCGCCGCCTGCGAGCGCGAGCTGTGCGCGCTGGCCTGCGCGGCGCAGGGCGTCGCGGCGCTGGTCGGCCATCCGCACAGCGCCGGCGAGGTCTACAACGGCGCCAGCCTGCTGCGCGAGGGGCGGATCGAGTGCACCGCGCACAAGCAGGCGCTGCCCAACTATGGCGTGTTCGACGACCTGCGCTATTTCCGCCCCGGCAACGGCACCACGACGCGCGTGATCGAGGGCGTGAGCGTGGGCCTGCTGATCTGCGAGGACGTGTGGCAGCCCGAGCCGGCCGCGCAGGCCGCGGCTGCGGGCGCGCAGCTGATCGTGGTGATCAATGCGTCGCCGTGGGACGACCGCAAGCAGGCCGAGCGCGAGGTCGTGCTGGCGGCGCGGGCGCGCGAAACCGGCTGCGCGATCGCCTACCTCAACCTGGTCGGCGGCCAGGACGAGGTGGTCTACGACGGCGCTTCGATCCTGGTCAACGGCGACGGGTCGATAGCGGCACGGGCGCCGGCCTTCGTCGACGCGCTGCTGTGGGCCGAGTTCGACCCGGCCACGCGCACGCTCGCGGCGATCGACTGGCCGGTGCCGGCCGACTCGTCGATGGAGGCGACGCTGTACGCGGCGCTGGTCCGCGGCGTGCGCGACTACATCGACAAGAACCGCTTCGACGGCGTGCTGCTGGGCCTTTCCGGCGGCATCGACTCGGCGCTGACGCTGGCGCTGGCGGTCGACGCGCTGGGCGCCCGGCGCGTCACCGCGGTGATGATGCCCACCCGCTACACCTCGCAGCTCTCGCTCGACGGTGCCCGCGCGCAGGCCGAGCAGCTGGGCGTGGACTACCACGTGATCCCGATCCAGGCGACGTACCAGTCGTTCATGGATGCGCTCACTCCCGCCTTCGCCGGCAAGGCCGCCGACACCACCGAGGAGAACCTGCAGTCGCGCACGCGCGGCGTGATGCTGATGGCGCTGTCCAACAAGCACGGCCGCCTGCTGCTCGCCACCGGCAACAAGAGTGAAATGGCCGTGGGTTACGCCACCCTGTACGGCGACATGTGCGGCGCCTACGCGCCGCTCAAGGACGTGTACAAGACGGTGGTGTATCGGCTGGCGCGGTGGCGCAATGGAGCCGGTAACCGGGAACGCATGTCCTCGCCGGCATCCGGCTCTTCGACGATGCCCGATGCCCGATTGCCGATTCCGCCCGAAGTCATCGCCCGTCCGCCCTCGGCCGAGCTGCGCGACAACCAGGTCGACCAGGATTCGCTGCCGCCGTACGACGAGCTGGATGCGATTCTCGAACGCTTCATCGAGGGCGAGCAGTCGCAGGCGGAGATCGTGGCCGCGGGCCACGATGCCGCGACGGTGCAGCGGGTGGCGCGGCTGGTGCTGCTCAACGAGTTCAAACGCCGCCAGTCCGCTCCCGGCCCCCGCGTCACCACGCGCGCCTTCGGCCGCGAACGCCGTTACCCGATCACGTCAGGGTGGCGTTGAATCGGGACTCCGGGGGGGCGCCCGACGCTCCTGCGCCTGCTTTTCCTATTCCCCATTCCCCATTCCCGGCCGCGCAGCGGCCAAACTCAATGATGCCCGGAGAACGGAATCATCTTGCGCACCAGCGAGGGTGCGTGCGGCCACTTGGGATCGGTGAGATAGGGGTGGTTCGGATAGTTCAGCGCCAGCACTTCGCGGGTCTGCGCAGCCAGTTCCTTGCGGTCCAGCGCCAGGTAGCTGCGGGCGAGGATGGCCAGCGCATCGCCGGTCTGCGGCGCCTGCTGGTAGTGCTCGATCACGTACTGCGAGCGGTCGGCCGCCGCGATGTAGGCCTTGTTCTGCAGGTAGAACTCGGCCACGTTGATCTCGTACTGCGCCAGCAGGTTGCGCAGGTAGATCATGCGCTGGCGTGCGTCGGCGGTGTAGGCGCTGTCGGGGAAGCGCCGCGACAGTTCGGAGAAATCGTCGAACGCCTGCAGGTTGTAGCCCTGGTCGCGGCGAGTCAGCCCGCCGGCGCGCTTGGTGAAGCGCTCGATGAAGCCGCTGGTGCGGTCGAAATTGATCAGGCCGCGCAGGTAATAGGCATAATCGACGTGTTTGTTGGCCGGATAGGTCTTGATGAAGCGGTTGATGGTGGACAATGCCTCGTCCGGCTGGTTGTCCTTGTACTGCGCATAGGCCAGCTCAAGCTGGGCCTGCTCGCTGTACGGACCGGACGGGAAGCGCGCGATCAGGCGCTGGAACGCCCGCACCGCGCCGGAGTAATTGCCCGCCTCCAGGAAGCTGTGGGAGCGGTTGTACAGCGGCTCCAGCGGCATCGTGTCGATGGTGTTGCCCTTGCGGCCGAACATCGAACAGGCGCCAAGCACGGCCACCAGGGCGACCACGGCGAGCAGCCTGGCGGCGTGCAGCGGGAACAACGATGGCGTGGTCGAGCCACTGGATGGGCGCATAGGAATGAATTCGGATGTCGGAACGAACAGGCATGATAACTGAAACCGGTTGCCGCCCGCGGGGGCTGGCATGACCACCATACGGCAGCAGGCGGAGGTTCCGCTGAGTGCAGCAGGCCGTCGCTTCGACCAGGCTTTGGCCGAGATGTTCCCCGCCTATTCGCGTTCGCGGCTCAGCGGCTGGATCAAGGCCGGCGCGGCGACCCTGGATGGCGCCCCGGCTGCGCCGCGGCAACTGCTGCGCGGCGGCGAGCGGGTCGAGCTGGATGTCGAACTGGAAACGGAAGTGCACAGCCAGCCCGAGGCGATTGCGCTGACGATCGTGTACGAGGATGCCGACCTGCTGGTGCTGGACAAGCCCGCCGGACTGGTGGTGCATCCCGGCGCCGGCAACCCGGCCGGCACGCTGCTCAACGGCTTGCTGCACCACGACCCGCAGCTGGCCGAGCTGCCGCGCGCCGGCATCGTGCATCGGCTGGACAAGGACACCTCCGGCCTGATGGTGGTGGCCAGGACGCTGTCCACCCATACCGCGCTGGTCGATCTGCTCTCGCGGCACGAAGTGGAACGCCAGTACGAAGCCGTGGTGATGGGCACGATGGTGGCCGGCGGCACGGTGGACCAGCCGATCGGCCGCAGCATGGGCGACCGCCTGCGCCAGGCCGTGCGTGACGAGGAGGACGGCAAGCGCGCGGTGACCCATTACCGCGTGCGCGAGCGCTTCCGCGCGCACAGCCTGCTGCAATGCCAGCTGGAAACCGGCCGCACCCACCAGATCCGCGTGCACCTGGCGCACATCGGCCACCCGCTGATCGGCGACCCGTTGTACGGCGGCGGCCTCAAGTTGCCCAAGGGCGCCAGTGACGGCCTGGTCGCCGCCTTGCGCGGCTTCCGCCGGCAGGCGCTGCACGCGGAGAAACTCTCGTTCGTGCATCCGGTCACCGGCGAGGCGCTGTCGTTCACGGCCGAGCGCCCCGCCGATCAATTGGCCCTGATCGAGGCGCTGCGTGCGGATCTGGCCGAACACGGTCCGGACCCGTATTGATGGGTCGGTACGCGCCGCCGCCAGCCGTGCGATGCTTGGGGAATCCCCGATCCCCGATCTCCAATCCCGGCCCCCATGACTGAAAGCTGGATCTTTCCCGACTGGCCCGCGCCGCCGCAAGTCCACGCGACCGTCACCACGCGGCTGGGACCGGGCGTGTCTTCCGCGCCGTTCGAGCGCTTCAACCTTGGCCTGCGCTGCGGTGATGCAGCCGAGGCCGTGATGGCGAACCGCGGCGCGCTGCAGCAGGCGCTGCGACTGCCGGCCGCGCCGCGCTGGTTGCATCAGGTGCACGGTTGCGGCGTGGCCGAACTCGGCCCGCTGCCCAGCGCACACGAGCCGCAGGCGGATGCGGCGGTCTCGCACATTCCCGGCACGGTGCTGGCGATCCTCACCGCCGATTGCCTGCCGGTGCTTTTGTGCAGCGAGGATGGCGGCGAGATCGGTGCGGCCCATGCCGGCTGGCGCGGCCTCGCCGCCGGCGTGCTGGAGGCCACCCTGGCGCAGATGGTCAGCCCGCCGGCGCGCGTGCTGGCGTGGCTGGGCCCGTGCATCGGCGCGCCGTCGTACGAGGTGGGCGAGGAAGTGCGCGCCGCGTTCGTCGCGCGCGACGCGGCTGCCGCGGCGTGCTTCGAGGCCACGCGCCCGGGCCACTGGCGCTGCGACCTGGCCGCACTGGCGCGGCAGCGCCTGGCGCGCGCGGGCGTGACGCGCGTCTGCGGCGGCGGCGACGATACCCATGCCGACCCGCGTTTCTACTCGTACCGGCGCGACGGCGCCGCCAGCGGCCGCTTCGCCAGCCTGATCTGGCTCGCTCAGGGCTGATCCGGCGCGGGTTTCCCGGGCGCGCGCAACGCCTCCAGGAAACTGGTGCGCCAATGCGTGATGTCGTTGTGGCGCAGTACCCGCATCATCGCCTTCCAGCGCCGGCGCCGTTCTGTCAGCGGCATGTGCAGCGCCTGCTCCAGGGCGTCGGCGACCTCTTCGGTGTCGGCCGGGTTGACCAGCAAGGCATCGCCCAGCTCCAGCGCGGCTCCGGCGAAACGCGAGAGCACCAGCACGCCGGGGTCTTCCGGGTCCTGGCAGGCCACGTACTCCTTCGCCACCAGGTTCATGCCGTCGCGCAGCGGCGTGACCAGGCCCACGCGCGCGCTGCGGTAGTAGCCGGCGAGCAGGCGGTGCGGGAACGACTTGTTGATGTAGCGGATCGGCACCCAGTCCGGCGCGGCGTACTTGCCGTTGATGTGGCCGGCGCTGCGCTCCAGCTCGCGGCGGATCGCGCGGTACTCCAGCACCGCGCCGCGCGAGGGCGGCGCGATCTGCATGAAGGTGACGTGGCGGTGCAGCTCCGGGTCGCGTTCGAGCAGCCGCGCGTAGCCCTGGAAGCGATGCGGCAGGCCCTTTGAATAGTCCAGCCGGTCGACCCCGATGATCAGCGCGATGCCGCGGGTGCTTTCGCGCAGCTGCACGATTTCCTTCAGCCCCACGGCCTTCTGCGCGATCCCGGCGATGTGTTCGGTGTCGATGCTGATCGGGAAGGCGCCGGCGCGGAATTCGCGCCCGCCGGGCATGCGCATGCGCCCGCCCAGGCGCATCACCGCACCGGCCTCGTGCAGGAAATAATCCTCCAGCGCGCGCAGGTCGCGATGGGTGTGCACGCCGATCAGGTCGTAACTGGCCAGTGTTTCCAGCAGCTCGTGGTGGTTGGGCAGGGCAATCAGCAGGCCGGCGGCGGGCAGCGGCGTATGCAGGAAGAAGCCGATGCGGTTCTTCACGCCGAGCTTGCGCAGCATGGCGGCCAGCGGGATCAGGTGGTAGTCGTGGACCCAGATCGTGTCGTCCGGGCCGATCAGCGGACGCAGGCGCTCGGCGAAGATCCGGTTGACCCGCAGATAGCCGTCCAGATGGCTGCGCTGGTAGTCGACCAGGTCCGGCCGGTAGTGCAGCAGCGGCCATAGCGCGCCATTGGAAAAGCCGGCGTAGAACGCGTCGTGGTCGGCGCGCGAGAAGTCCACGGTGGCGTAGTCGATGCCGTGGTCGCTGGCCTGGTGCAGTTCGGCGCCGGTCTCGGCGGCGCTCACCTTGCCGCTCCAGCCGAACCACAGCCCGCCGTTTTCGGCCAGCGCCGCGCGCAGGGCCGAGGCGAGCCCGCCAGCGGCGGTCTGGTGGGGCAGTGCGACGCGGTTGGAGACCACGATGAGCCGGCCGGGAGTCTTGCGCGCCATCACATGGCGTCCTCCCAGCGGCGGGACAGGCGCATCGCCGACTGGATCAGCCCCACCAGCGAATAGGTCTGCGGGAAGTTTCCCCACGGCTCGCCCGTCTTCGGCGCGATGTCCTCCGAGAGCAGGCCCAGCGTGGTGCGCTGGGCGAGCATGTTCTCGAAGGTGGTGCGGGCGCGCTTCTCGCGGCCGGTGGCGGCAAGCGCGTCGATGTACCAGAACGTGCAGATGTTGAAGCTGGTTTCCGGCGCGCCGAAGTCGTCCGGCGCGATGTAGCGGAACATGTAGTCGCCATGGCCGAGCTTGTCGCCGATCGCGTCGACGGTGGCGACGAAGCGGGGGTCGCTCGCCTGGACGAACCCGATGTCGGCCAGCAGCAGCAGGCTGGCGTCCAGCCGCTCTCCGTCGTAGGCGTCGACGAAATGGCCAAGCTTTTCGTTCCAGGTGCGCGCTTCGATGCGCCCGTGCAGCGCGGCCGCCTCGTCATGCCACCAGCGCGCGCGGTCCTCCAGCCCCAGCTCGGTGGCGATGTGCGCCAGACGGTCGCACGCGGCCCAGCACATCGCCGCCGAGTAGGTGTGCACGGCCATGCGCCCGCGGTACTCCCACAGGCCGGCATCGGGCTCTTCGGCCATGCGCAGTGCGGTCTTGCCCAGCTGCTCCAGCCGCTCGAACGTCACCTTGTCGCCGCGATGCTGCAGGCGCTGGTCGAAGAACAGTTGTGCCGAGGCCAGCAGCACCGAGCCGTAGACATCGTTCTGGCGCTGCTGCCATGCGTCGTTGCCCACGCGTACCGGCCCGTCTCCGCGGTAGCCGGCCAGCGTGTCGACCTGCCGCTCGGGCAATTGCTCGGCAAAGGTGATCCCGAACACCGGGCCGAGTTCGGCCTGCCCGCGGTTGGCGACCAGGTTGAAGGCGTAGCGGATGTACTCCTCCATCGAGCGCGTGGCGCCCAGCCGGTTGAGGCCGCGCACGGTGAAGGCGGCGTCGCGCAGCCAGCAGTAGCGGTAATCCCAGGTGCGCCCGCTGCCGGGCGACTCCGGGATCGAGGTGGTCAACGCCGCCACGATCGCGCCGGTGGCCTCGTACTGGCACAGCTTCAGCGTGATCGCGGCGCGGATCACCGCCTCCTGCCACTCGAACGGGATGGACAGGTAGCGGGTCCATTCGCGCCAGTAGTCCAGCGTGCGTTCCAGTGCCAGGTGGATGAAGTCCGACACGTTGCCTTCCAGCGTCTCATCCGGACCGAACAGGAAGTGCGCGGGCTGCTCCAGGCCGAATGGCAGGCCGCGTTCGACCATCAGCGGCGCCACGTCGCAGGTCAGTCGCTGGATGGTGTCGCTCAGCAGGTAGCGGATGTGGTTGCTGCCGGAGGTGGTCTGCGGCGTGCGCGCGCCGTAGTCGCACAGCGGGCGCATGCGGACGCGGATGCGCGGCGAACCGGAGATCGGCGCCACGCGCCGCGCCAGCATTTCGGGATGGTAGAGCCGGCCGGAGGCGCGGTGGCGCGGGGCGAAGTCGGTGATCTCGATCGCGCCGCCCTGGCGGTCGAACAGCCGCGTGACCAGCACCGCGGTGTTGCGCAGGTAGAACTGCTCGGCATGGTCGAAGTGCTCCAGCTCGATGGCCCAGTCCCCGCCGGGGAGGGTCGGCGAGAGCAGGCTGCAGAAGCTGGCGTCGGCATCGAACCGCGGCAGACAACACCAGACGATGCGCGCGTGGCTGTCGACCAGCGCGGCCACGCTGCCGTTGCCGATCACGCCCAGTTCAAGACTGGCGCGAGGTTTCTCGTTCGGATGGTCGGGCATGGGTGGGGGCTCCTTGCATCAGTGCGCCCAGGACGCGGGCCAGCCAGGCGATCGTGGCGACCGGATCGGGCAGGGTGAAGCGCGCGGCGCTGGGATGGCGGTCACCGACGCGGACACTGAGTCCGTGCGCGCGATTGACCGCGTCGAAGGCGTGCTCGTCGGTGAGGTCGTCGCCGAGGTAGACCGGCAGCCGGCCCTTGAACGGTTCGCCTTGCAGCAGTTCGGCGACGGCGCGGCCCTTGTCCATGCCGCCTGGCTTGAACTCCAGCACGCGGCGACCGGCCTGCAGTTCGTAGCCGGGCAGATGGGCGATCGCGCCGATGGCCGCCTCGCGCAACTGTTGCCACTCGTCCGACGACCCGCGGCAGTGCAGCGCGACCGCCTGCTGCTTGTTTTCCAGCTGCACGCCGGCAAAGCGCGCGGCCAGCGCCTGCGCCTCGTGTTGCATGCGCGCCTGTTGCAGCGGCATCACCACGTGGCGGCGCAGTTCGCCGGTAGCCGCGCGCAGCTCCACTCCGTGCAGGCCGATGGCGGCCCGGTGTGGGCGCTCGAACAGGCGGTCGATGTCGTCCAGCCGGCGCCCGCTGACCAGCGCCAGCGCGCCGTCGGTCGCCCCGTGCAGCGCGTCGAGCAGGGCGAGCAGCTCGTTGTCTACGCGCACCGCATGCGGGTCATCAGCGAAGTCGAGCAAGGTGCCGTCCACGTCCAGCAACAGCGCCCAGGCAGTGCCTGCAGTGGGCAGCGGCGGAGGGGGAAGCGGCGCGTGGGTCGTGGCGTTGGCGGGGCGTGGCGTGGACATCGGGCCGCACCGTAACAGGGTGAATGTGAAGAGCCGGCCATGCGCCGCGTGCGGCCACGGTGAACGGCGATCGGCGGACCGGGCCAGCTTGAATCGGTGCATTCCGGCCACACGTTTGCGCCGTGGCGATTGCCGCCCTACCGATGCGGGGATTCTCGACATGCGAATGGACAAACTCACCTCGCGGTTCCAGCAGGCGCTGGCCGACGCGCAGTCGCTGGCCGTGGGCCGCGACAACAACATGCTCGAACCGGCGCACGTGATGGCCGCGCTGCTCAACCAGCAGGGTGGCTCGACCGGCCCGCTGCTGACCCAGGCGCAGGTCAACGTGCCGATGCTCATGCAGCGCGTGAACGAGTTGCTCGATCGCCTGCCGCAGGTCCGCGGGCAGGAGGGCAACATCAATCTCGGCAACGACCTCAACCGCCTGCTCAACCTCACCGACAAGCTGGCGCAGCAGCGCGGCGACCAGTTCATCGCCAGCGAACTGTTCGTGCTCGCGGCGCTGGAGGACAAGGGCGAACTGGGCGCGGCGCTGAAGGCGGCGGGTGCGACCAAGGCCAACCTGGAGGCCGCCATCGACAAGCTGCGCGGCGGCGAGAAGGTACAGAGCGAGAACGCTGAGGAGCAGCGCCAGGCGCTGGAGAAGTACTGCATCGACCTCACCGCGCGCGCCGAGTCGGGCAAGCTCGATCCGGTGATCGGCCGCGACGAGGAGATCCGCCGCACCATCCAGGTGCTGCAGCGGCGTACCAAGAACAACCCGGTGCTGATCGGCGAGCCCGGCGTGGGCAAGACCGCCATCGTCGAGGGCCTGGCCCAGCGCATCATCAAGGGCGAGGTGCCCGAAGGCCTGCGCGACCGTCGCGTGCTGGCGCTGGACATGGGTGCGCTGATCGCCGGCGCCAAATTCCGCGGCGAGTTCGAGGAACGGCTCAAGGCCGTGCTCAACGACCTGGCCAAGCAGGAAGGCCGGGTGATCCTGTTCATCGACGAATTGCACACCATGGTCGGCGCCGGCAAGGGTGAGGGCGCGATGGATGCCGGCAACATGCTCAAGCCGGCCCTGGCGCGCGGCGAGCTGCACTGCATCGGCGCCACCACGCTGGACGAATACCGCCAGTACATCGAGAAGGACGCCGCGCTGGAGCGGCGCTTCCAGAAGGTGTTCGTGGGCGAGCCGTCGGTGGAGGACACCATCGCGATCCTGCGTGGCCTGAAGGAGCGCTATGCCGTGCACCACGGGGTGGAGATCACCGACCCGGCGATCGTCGCCGCCGCGACCTTGTCGAACCGCTACATTGCCGATCGCCAGCTGCCGGACAAGGCGATCGACCTGATGGACGAGGCCGCCAGCCGCATTCGCATGGAGATCGACTCCAAGCCGGAGGAACTGGACCGGCTCGAACGTCGGCTGATCCAGCTCAAGATCCAGCGCGAGATGCTGAAGAAGGAGAAGGACAGCGAATCGAAGCAGCGCCTGGCCGACCTGGAAGCCGACATCGAGAAGCTCGAACGCGAGTTCTCCGACCTCAACGAGGTGTGGAAATCCGAGAAGGCCGCGCTGCAGGGCACGACCAAGGTCAAGGAGCAGATCGAACAGGCCAACCAGGATCTGGAAGCGGCGCGGCGCGCGCAGGATTACGCGCGGATGAGCGAGATCCAGTACGGCAAGTTGCCCGAACTGGAAAAGCAGCTCGCCGCGGCGCAGGCCGCCGAGACGCAGGATTTCAAGCTGGTGCAGACGCGCGTCACCGCCGACGAAATCGCCGAAGTGGTGTCGCGCTGGACGGGCATCCCGGTCAGCAAGATGCTGGAAGGCGAGCGCGACAAGCTGTTGAAGATGGAAGACGAGCTGCACAAGCGCGTGGTCGGCCAGGACGAGGCCGTGCACGCCGTGGCCGACGCGATCCGCCGCTCGCGCGCCGGCCTGTCCGATCCGAACCGGCCGAACGGCTCGTTCCTGTTCCTGGGCCCCACCGGCGTGGGCAAGACCGAGCTGTGCAAGGCGCTGGCCGAATTCATGTTCGACACCACCGACGCGATGGTGCGCATCGACATGAGCGAGTTCATGGAGAAACACTCCGTCTCGCGCCTGGTCGGCGCGCCCCCGGGCTACGTCGGCTACGAGGAAGGCGGCTATCTGACCGAAGCCGTGCGGCGCCGGCCGTACAGCGTGATCCTGCTCGACGAGGTGGAGAAGGCGCACCCGGACGTGTTCAACATCCTGCTGCAGGTGCTGGACGACGGCCGCCTCACCGACGGCCAGGGCCGCACCGTGGACTTCCGCAACACCGTCATCGTGATGACCTCGAACCTCGGCTCGCAGATGATCCAGGACGCGGCGGAAAGCGGCGGCGACGCGGAGGAGCAGTACACCCAGATGAAGGCCTCGGTGATGGGCGTGGTGCAGGCGCACTTCCGCCCCGAGTTCATCAACCGGCTCGACGAGATCGTGGTGTTCCGGCCGCTGGACAAGAACCAGATCCGCGCCATCGCGAAGATCCAGCTCGAATACCTGGAGAAGCGCCTGGCCGAGCGGCAGCTCAAGCTGGACGTGGGCGACGACGCGCTGACCCTGCTCGGCAACGTTGGCTTCGATCCGGTTTACGGCGCACGGCCGCTGAAGCGGGCGATCCAGCAGCAACTGGAGAATCCGCTCGCGCGGCAGATCCTGGAGGGTCGTTTCCAGGGCGGCGACACCATCCACGTGTCGACCGCCGGCGGCCAGCTGGTGTTCCGGTAGCCGCGGGTCAACCCGGCGCGGCGGATGCTTCCGGCGCGCCGGGTTCGGTGTCGGTTCCCGTGTGGAGGCCGCAGCGCAGATCCCGCGCGTCGACCTTGCCCCAGCCGATCAGCTCACCAGTGATAGGCCACCGTGCCGTAGTAGTACGCGCCGCTGAAGCCGAACGGCGACGAGCCCGAGTAGGTCAGGATGCCGTGGAAGTTGTTGGCGGCGCTGCTGCGTTCGGGGTAGGCGTTGTTGAGGTCGTTGGCGCCCACGGCGAAGGTCCAGTTGTTCCAGGCGTAGTTCGCGTTGGCATCGAGCACGAAGCGTGCGCCGTAGGTCTGGTCCGTGGCCGGGTTGTTGCCCAGCGTGGTGAACTGGCCGTAGCGGGTCAGCTGGCCGTGGAAGCTCCAGTTGCCGACGTTCCAGTCGGTGGCGAGGAACGCCTTGGTGCGCGGGGCACCCTTGGTGATGCGGCCCTGTTCGGTGCGGTCGATGATCGGCAAGGTCAGCCCGACCAGGCCCAGTTGCGGCGGGTTCGGCGCGATCGCGCGGATGTCGGTCTTGTTGTAGTTCACTCCGCCGGTGAACTTCAGCGCGGAGTGTTCCAGCTGCAGCGGCCAGGTGGCCACCAGGTCGACGCCGCGCGTGCGCGTGTCGACCGCGTTGGTGAAGAAGCGGCCGCCGCTGACGAACGGAATGCCCACCGAGGTGAGGTAATCCTGCACGGGCGTTCCGACCAGGTTGCCGCTGAGGATGATCCGGTGGTCGATGTCGATCTGGTAGAAATCCAGTGTGGTGTACAAGCCGCTGGAAGGGGTCAGCACCAAACCGAGGCTGTAGTTGCGCGATTTCTCCGGCTTCAGTGCCTGCGCACCCAGCGCCTGCGCGGCGGGGTTGCTGACCGGGAAGGTACGGATCGTGTACGGGATCAGGTTGCCGCTGCCGTCGGCGACGAAGTTGATCGCGGTGCTGGAGTAGTACTCCTGCTGCAGCGAAGGCGCGCGGAAACCGTTCGACACGGTGCCGCGCAGGGCCAGCGTGTCGGTCAACGCGAAACGCCCGGACAACTTGGCCGAGGTGGTGCCGCCGAAATCGCTGTAATGCTCGCGGCGCACCGCCAGCCCGGCAGAGAGCTTGTCGGTGAGGTCGCTCTCCAGGTCCACGTAAAGCGCGCGGCTTTTGCGCGAGTGCGAGCCGGCGTCGCCGGGCTGGTAGCCGGGGAACACCTGCGCGCCGGAGCCGGCGTACGAGGCCGCGTCGCCCTGCTTGAGGGTGAACTCCTCGCGGCGGTATTCCAGGCCCCAGGCCACGGACAAGCCGTTCGGCAGCATGGCGGGCTGGAAGTCGCGGCTGAAGTCGGCGTTGTAGACATCCTGCCGGTTGGTCAGGGTGCCGATGTAGAAGCCGGTGGGCGAATCCGGGTCCAGCGAGTAGTTGTAGGTGTCGCTGGTGTGCAGCTTCCAGTGGTTGCCGCCGGTGTTGGCGCTGAGGTCGTAATGCCAGCCGGCCACCGTGCCGCGCAAGCCGAGCACTTCGCTGTCGTCGCGGATCGCGCTGTTCTCGATCGGCAGATAGCCGTCCGGATAGACCGCCGCCGCGCCGGGGTAGCTGCCGGCATAGGTCGACAGCGAACGGAAGAAGCCGCCGGCGCTGACGTCGCGCTTGTTGAACAGGCTGAAGGCGTAGAGCTGCGCGTTCGGGGTGAAGTCGTACTGCAGGTTGATCGCCGCCTGCCTGGCCCGCACCAGCGGGATGCCGTAGTGGAAGGTGACTTGCCCGTAGCTGGGATCACCCGGGTAGCGCACGTCGGCACCGGCACGATTGGTCGGGTCCTGGTGGCTGGCGTTCGCGCTCAGGTGCACCCAGCCCTTGTCGCCGAGTTTGAAGCCGCCATCGGCGCCGCCCTGCCAGGTGGTGCCGTCACCCTTGCTGTACTGGCCGCCGGTGAGGCTGAGCGAGCCGTGTTGCGCGCCACCCTTGAGGATGATGTTGATCACGCCGGCGATCGCGTCCGAACCGTATTGCGCCGCGGCGCCGTCGCGCAGTACCTCGACGCGCTCGATCGCGTTGACCGGGATCGCGTTGATGTCCACCGGCGAGGAGCCGCGGCCCAGTGAGCCGTTGACGTTGACGATCGCGGTGGTGTGCTGGCGCTTGCCGTTGATCAGCACCAGCGTCTGGTCCGGCGAGAGCCCGCGCAGTTGCGCGGGCTGGATCGCGTCGGTGGCGTCAGTCACCGAGGGCTGCGGAAAGTTGAACGAGGGCAGCAGCACGCGCAGCGCGGTGGCCAGGTCGGTGGCACCGGTACCGACCAGGTCCTTCGGCGTCAGCACGTCGATCGGCGCCAGCGAGGTGGCTTCGGTGCGGTCGAACACGCGGGTGCCGGTGACCACCACCGCCTGCAGTGCGGTGACATCCTTGGCGGCAGGCTTGTCCGGCGCGGCGCCGGGGTCCTGGGCGCGCGCGGGCAGGGAGAGGGAAAACGAGGACAGGACGAGGGCGATGGCGGCGGCGAGGCCGCCCCGGATCGGGAATGATTTGGCTTGCATGCGCGAACCCCGGGCAATGGCGAGCATGTAGTCGGCGGGTCCATGACTGCGACCTGGCACGCGCATTCGCTCGGGGATGTGGTGTCGTGCGTCCCTGACGGGCTCGAACTTAGGTTGCTGCAGAATGACCTGTCAAGCGCGGCGCCGTCGGCGCGGCGAAGGAACTTGCGAGGGGCTTGCGCCATCCTCCGCACGAGCGCCTCGCGAACGCATCATGGCGCCATCGGTGCCACGCAAACGGCGACATGATGCAGGCGTGGCTGCGCTCGCGCGGATCGGGCACCGGTGTGCCCGATCCGCATCCGGTGGTGCGCGGCCGGGCTTCGACATCGAGAACCCGGCGACCTCTTCAGTCGAGATCCAGCGAATCGCGGTCGCCCTGGCGACGCTTCTGTTCCTTCTGCTCGTAGCGGGCCTCGCAGCCGTCGCGCTTGACCATGGCGCAGTCGAGATAATCGGTGGCCTCGATCAGCGCGGCGCGCACCGCCTTGCTGGCCGGTGTCTTCTCCTTGTGGCCGAAGTCGCCGCCGACGCCGCGGGTGTAGCCGCTCAGGCGAATCGCCTTGTCGGTGCTGCGCCCTTCCACCGTGCGCGAGAACACGACCTCCGAGGTTTCCGCGTCGATCACGCGCAGGTCGATCGCCACATAGGCCTTGGCCTGGCCGCCGCCGACGTGGAAGCCCGCGAAGCTGAGGCCGCCGCCGGTGTTGGAGGTGTCTTCCGTGTACGAGGCGACGCTGCCGGTGATCAGGTACTGCGCACCGGTGATGTTGCCGGTGTGCGGACTGCTGCCCGGGCGCATGCGGTAGGAGCTGGCCAGATCCTGCTCGGCCAGCACGGCGTTGATCTTCTGCCGCTCGATCACCTTGAAGTCGCCGGTGGCGCTGAGTTCGTTGCTGAGCACGTCAGCCAGTTGCGAGCCGACGCCGCCGTGCCACCAGGCGACGGAGTCACTGTTGTTGGTGAAGTCGACCACCGCGACGGTCAAGGTCGGTGCTTCGCGGGCCATGGCGGCGCCACTCGCCAGCACGGCAAGCGCCAGCATGGTGCCGGTGGCAAATCGTCGTGTTCGTTTCATCGTTGTCCCCTCCGCTTGATGGAGCGCTGATAACCCCCTGATTGCCGGCCCTCGCGCCGGCAAGCCGCGGCGCCGACGGCGTGGCCGACGCCGTGGCGGCGCCCACCCGGCTGCACCGCGTGCGGCGCAGGCCATAGTGGCCGTTTTTCGGCTCCCTGTTCAAGCGTGGCGCGCCGTGGACGTGTAGGCGCCGGCCGTGAAACCCTGTCCGCGGGATTCCGCCGGCCAGGTCGTCGCCCCTCCCGCGGCCGCCGGGAACCGCCGCCGCCCGCGGATCTGGCGACCACCCGGTGGCGCCGCTACGATGACGCCCTGTGCGTGCCGGCCCCGCGGCCCGGTCGCGCCGCCCGCGTTGAAATCGGCGCCGGCCCACCCGATATTGCGACCAGTCCCGCTCCATCCTGGTCCGGAGTCCAGAAACCACCATGCCCATCTACGAATTTGAATGCAGCGGCTGCGGCCATCGTTTTGATCGCCTGCAGAAGCTGTCCGATGCCGATCCCACCGTCTGCCCCGCCTGCGCGGCAGCCAAACTGCACCGCCGGGTCAGTGCGCCGGCGTTCCGCCTGGCCGGCAGCGGCTGGTACGAGACCGATTTCAAGAAGGACGGCGAGAAGAAGCACAATCTCGCCGGCACCACGGCGGGCGAGGGCAGCAAGCCGGCCCCGGAAGGCAAGCCGGCGGCGGCGCCGGAGGCGTCCACCGCCAAGCCCGCTGCACCCGCCAAGGCGGCCGCGGCGGCGGATTGAGTCCGCCCGCGCGTCCTCCCGTTCGGCTCCAGCCGCGGCGGCCCGGCGTTTGCCGGAAGGCCGGCGATGCTAAGATTCCGGGTCTTTTCCCCCGTTCATGCCGCCAGTCGGCCCGGAGTTTCCAGCGCATGCGCACGCATTACTGCGGCCTCGTCAACGAGGCCCTGATCGACCAGACCGTCACCCTCTGCGGCTGGGTCAACACGATCCGCCTGCAGGCGCACGTGGCCTTCGTCGACCTGCGTGACCACGAGGGCGTGGCGCAGGTGGTGATCGAGCGCGACAACGCCGCGGCGTTCGCCATCGCCGGCGAGATCGGCAATGAGTACTGCCTGCGTGTCACCGGCACGCTGCGTCGCCGGCTGGCGGCGAACGACAAGCTCAAGACCGGCACGGTCGAACTGCTCGCCGACCGCGTGGAGATCCTCAACGCGGCGAAGGACCTGCCGTTCGCGCTGCACGAGAATCCCAACGAGGACATGCGGATGACCTACCGCTACCTCGACCTGCGCCGCCCCGAGATGCAGGCGATGCTGCGCAAGCGCACACGTCTGGTGCAGACGCTGCGGCGCTACCTCGACGCGCGCGGTTTCCAGGACATCGAGACGCCGATCCTGACCAAGGCCACGCCCGAGGGCGCGCGCGACTACCTGGTGCCCAGCCGCGTGCATCCGGGCCAGTTCTACGCGCTGCCGCAGTCGCCGCAGCTGTTCAAGCAGATCCTGATGATGGCCGGCTTCGACCGCTACTACCAGATCGCGCGCTGCTTCCGCGACGAGGACCTGCGCGCCGATCGCCAGCCGGAGTTCACCCAGCTCGACATGGAGTTCGCCTTCGTCGAGGAGAAGGACGTGCAGGACATGGTGGAGGACCTGATCCGCCACGTGTTCCGCGAGGTGCAGGGTGTGGAGCTCGATACGAGCTTCCCGCGCATGACCTGGGCCGAAGCCATGCGCCGCTTCGGTTCGGACAAGCCGGACCTGCGCATCGCTCTGGAACTGGTCGACGTGGCCGACGCGCTGAAGGGCGTGGAGTTCAAGGTGTTCGCCGAACCGGCCAACGATCCGGCCGGCCGCGTGGCCGCGCTGCGCGTGCCCGGCGCTGCGGCGCTGTCGCGCAAGGACATCGACGGGCTCACCGAGTACGTCGCCCGCTACGGCGCCAGGGGGCTGGCCTGGATCAAGGTCGAGGATCGCGCGAAGGGCCGCGAGGGCATCAGCTCGCCGGTGGCCAAGTTCCTCGATGACATGGCGCTCGATGCCGTGCTCGATGCGACCGGCGCGCAATCCGGCGACATCGTGTTCGTCGGTGCGGGCAAGTGGAAGACCGTCACCGACTTCATGGGCGCGCTGCGGCTCAAGGTCGGCAAGGATCGTTCCCTGGTCGAGGAGGGCTGGAAGCCGCTGTGGGTTACCGACTTCCCGATGTTCGAGTACGACGAGGACGAGCAGCGCTACGTGGCCCTGCATCATCCGTTCACCGCGCCGAAGATCGACGACATCGCCGACCTGAAGAGCCATGCAGCCACTGCCGTCAGCCGCGGCTACGACATGGTGCTCAACGGCAACGAGATCGGCGGCGGCTCGATCCGCATCCATCGCCCGGAGATGCAGAGCGCGGTGTTCGGCCTGCTGGGCATCGGCGCCGACGAAGCGGAGGCCAAGTTCGGTTTCCTGCTCAAGGCACTGAAGTTCGGCGCGCCGCCGCACGGCGGCATCGCCTTCGGCATCGACCGCATCGCCGCGTTGATGGCCGGCACCGAGTCGATCCGCGACGTGATCGCCTTCCCCAAGACCACCAGCGCGCAGGACTTGATGACCGACGCACCGTCGCCGGTATCCGCCGCCCAGCTGAAGGAGTTGTCGGTGGCGACCGTCGAGGGCAAGCCCTGAGGCGCGAGGCGCGTACCCTTGCCGACAGCCGGTGGTGGCGAGACGCGTGATGACCGAATCCCGAAATCCCGATCCCGAGTCCCGGCTGCAGGCCCACGTGATCCTGCTGCACGGCCTGTGGATGCGCGGGTTCGCGCTGTCCATGCTGCATCACCGGTTGATGGAGGCCGGCTTTCGCGTGCACCGCTTCGATTACCTGAGCGTGGCCGCCAGCCAGCAGCACATCCTGGATCGCCTGCACCAGCGCATCGCCACGCTGGCCGGCGAGGCCGACGCGGTGCACCTGGTCGGCCACAGCCTGGGCGGGCTGCTCGCGCTGCGGGCCTGCAGCGACGGCAAGGCGCTGCCGCCGGGACGCATCGTCTGCCTCGGCTCGCCACTGCGCGGCAGTGCCGCCGCGCGCGGTTTTGCCCGCTGGGGTCGCGGCGGCGAGCTGTTGCTGGGACACAACCGCCAACTGCTGGAAGAAGGTTTCGAGCGCTGGGATGGCGAGCGCGAGGTGGGCGTGATCGCCGGCCGCGTCGCGCTGGGGCTGGGCGCCGTGCTGGGTCAGCTGGAGGGCGAGCACGACGGCACCGTGGCGGTGGCCGAGACGCGCCTGCCGGGGTTGGCCGACCATTGCGTGGTCGAATCGAGCCACACCAGTCTGCTGTTCTCGCCGGAGGTGGCGCGGCGGGTGGCCTGTTTCCTGCGCGAGGGGCGATTTGCCGCGGAGCCGGGCGCCGGCACACCTGCCGATTTCAGGTAAAATTGCCCGCTTGTCCAATCGCTTCATGCAGGAATCGCCATGGGTAGAGGCCCGTCCATCGAAGGTCGCAAGAACGCCGAGGACGCCAAGCGCGCCAAGGTGTTCACCAAGCTGATCCGCGAGATCACCGTGGCTACCCGCGCGGGCGTCGCGGATCCTGGCGGCAACCCGCGCCTGCGCGCGGCGGTGGACAAGGCGCTGTCGGCCAACATGACCAAGGACACCATCGAGCGCGCGATCAAGCGCGGCTCCGGTGCCGATGGTGGCGCCGACATGCAGGAGCTGCGCTACGAAGGCTACGGCCCGGCCGGCATCGCGCTGATCATCGACTGCTTCACCGACAACCCCACCCGCACCGTCGCCGACGTGCGTTACGCGCTGACCAAGCACGGCGGCAACCTGGGCACGTCCGGTTCGGTCGCGTTCCAGTTCACCCGCTGCGGCGAACTGGTGTTCGCCACCGACAACGACGCCAGCGCCGAGGAGTTCGTGCTCGATTCGGCGCTGGAAGCGGGCGCCGACGACGTGATCAACGAGCACGGCGAGAGCATCGTGCTGTGCGCGCCGGAGCACTTCGAGGCGGTGCAGCAGGCCCTGATCGACGCCGGCCTCAACGCCGTGCACGCCGGCGTGGTGATGCGCCCGAACAATCGCGTCGAGGTGCCGGCGGAAGCGCTGGAGGCGCTGCTCGACCTGCTCGAGAAGCTCGATGCGCTGGACGACGTGAGCGAGGTCTCGCACAACGCCCTGCTGCCCGCCGGGACGGCCGAATAAGTCGGAGGCCTCGCGCCTTCGCATCGCATCGTGATGATCCGCATCATCGGCATCGATCCCGGCAGCCAGCGCACCGGCGTGGGCATCATCGACGTGGACGAGGCGGGCCGGCTCGCCCATGTCTTCCATGGCGCGCTGGCGGTGGCCGGCGAGGCCAGCTTCCCGCTGCGCCTGAAACGCATCTTTGACGAACTGTGTGACATCATCGCCGCCCATCACCCGGTCGAGTGCGGCATCGAGCGCGTGTTCATGGCGCGCAATGCGGATTCCGCGCTGAAACTGGGGCAGGCACGCGGCGCCGCGATCTGCGCGGTGGTCAGTCGGGGGATCGTGGTGCACGAATACGCGGCAACCGAGGTCAAGCAGTCCGTGGTCGGCAGTGGCCGCGCCGACAAGGCGCAGGTGCAGCACATGATCGGCGTGCTGCTCGGCCTCAAGGGCCCGCTGCAGGCCGACGCCGCCGATGCATTGGCCATCGCGGTGGCGCACGCGCACACCCGCGCCAGCCTGGCCCGCGTCGGCATCCCGCGCACGGCGTGGAGGCGGCGCCGGTGATCGGCCGACTGCGTGGCACCCTGGTTTCCCGCCAGCCGCCCTCGCTGCTGGTGGAGGTGGCCGGCGTCGGCTACGAGGTCGAGGCGCCGATGTCCACGATCTACGACCTGCCCGCCACCGGCACCGAAGTGACCTTGCTGATCCATCACGCGGTGAAGGAGGACAGCGTCGCGCTGTACGGTTTCCTGCGCGAGAACGAACGCACGCTGTTCCGCAGCCTGCTCAAGGTCAGCGGCATCGGCGCGAAGATCGCGCTGGCGGTGCTGTCGGGGGTTTCCACCGATCACTTCGCCCGGCTGGTGCATGCCGGCGACGTAGTGGCGCTGACCAAGATCCCCGGCATCGGCAAGAAGACCGCCGAGCGCATCGTGGTGGAGCTGCGCGACCGCGTCGACGGCTTGTCCACTCCCGGCGGCGTATCCCTGCCCGGTGCCGCCGCGGCGCTGGACGCGGCGGGCGAGGCCACGGTGGCGCTGCAGCAGCTCGGCTACAAGCCGGCCGAGGTGAGCCGGCTGGTGCAGAAGGTCGCCGCCGACGGCGACAGCGCCGAGGCCATCATCCGCAAGGCCTTGCGCGCTGCGTTGGGCAACTAGGCCGTCAGGATTTCCATGAGCGAACAAGTGCACGACCAGGCGCCCGCTTCCAGCGGCACCGACAACGGCCACGGCGCCAAGTCGGCCTTGATCCTCGGGGCGCTGGGCGTGGTGTTCGGCGACATCGGCACCAGCCCGCTGTACACGATGCACGAGACCTTCCTGCCCGACCACGGCCTGCACCCGCACCCGAGCACGGTGCTGGGCATCCTGTCGCTGGTCACCTGGTCGTTGATCATGGTGGTGGCGGTGAAGTACGTCAGCCTGGTGATGCGCGCCGACAACAAGGGCGAGGGCGGCATCATGGCGTTGATGACCCTGGCCCAGCGCGCGGCCGGCAAGTCGGTGCGTGCACGGCGGGCGATCATGCTGATGGCCTTGCTCGGCGCCGCGCTGTTCTTCGGCGATGGCGTGATCACGCCGTCGATCTCGGTGCTCTCGGCGGTCGAGGGCCTGCAGGTGGCCGCGCCGGCGCTGTCGCACTACGTGGTGCCGATCACGGTGGCGATCCTGCTCGGCCTGTTCTGGCTGCAGCGCCACGGCACCGCGCGCATCGGGGTGCTGTTCGGGCCGATCATGGTGTTGTGGTTCCTGGCGCTGGCGGTGATCGGCGTGCACAACATCATCAAGGCGCCGGGCGTGCTGTGGGCACTCAATCCGTACCATGCGGTGCAGTTCTTCATGAGCCATGGGGCGGCGTCGTTCCTGGCGCTGGGTTCGGTGGTGCTGTGCGTGACCGGCGCCGAGGCGCTGTATACCGACATGGGCCACTTCGGCCGCTACCCGATCCGCGCGGCGTGGTTCGGTTTCGTGATGCCGGCGCTGCTGCTGAACTACTACGGGCAGGGTGGCTTGCTGCTCAACCACCCCGAGGCGATCGCCAACCCGTTCTACCATTCGGTGCCGGGCTGGGCGTTGTACCCGATGATCGGGCTGGCCACGCTGGCTACCGTGATCGCCTCGCAGGCGGTGATCTCCGGCGCGTTCACCGTGTGCCGGCAGGCGATCCAGCTCGGCTTCCTGCCACGCATGCAGGTGGTGCACACCTCGCGCGAGGCGATCGGGCAGATCTTCCTGCCGTGGGTCAACCGCGGCCTGATGGTGGCGGTGATCGCCACCGTGATCGGTTTCGGCTCCTCCAACGCCCTGGCTGGCGCCTACGGCATCGCGGTGACCGGCACCATGGCGATCGACACCGTGCTGACCATGATCGTGGCGCGCCGCATGTGGCACTGGAGCCGCACTGTGGTGATCCTCACCGGCCTGCTGCTGCTGGTGATCGACCTGAGCTACTTCGGCGCCAACACGCTGAAGATTCCCGACGGCGGCTGGTTCCCGCTGGTGCTCGGCGTGCTGCTGTTCACCGTGATGACTACCTGGCGCCGCGGCCGCGAGCTGGTGGTGCGCGAGATCAAGCAGGGCGGCCTGGCACTGGCGCCGTTCATCGAGAACATGACCGAGCATCCGCCGATGCGGGTACCGGGCACGGCAGTGTTCCTGACCGCCAACCAGGAGGCCGTGCCGCATGCGCTGCTGCACAACCTGAAGCACAACAAGGTGCTGCATGAGCGCAACGTGCTGCTCACCGTGGCAATCCTGGAGACGCCGGTGGCCGATGCCGAGGAGCGCATCCACATCAGCCGGCTGAGCGACGATTTCTACAGCCTGGAGTTGCGCTTCGGTTTCGCCGAGGACCCCAACATCCCGCTGGCACTGTCGCGCTGCACCCGCGAAGGGCTCGGTTTCGACATGATGGATACCACCTTCTTCCTGTCGCGCGAGAGCATCGTTTCCAGCGAGCGGCGCCCGGGCATGGCGCCGTGGCGCGACAAGCTGTTCGCCTTCATGGCGCGCAATGCGCTGCCCGCCACCGCCTTCTTCCAGATCCCCGGCAACCGGCTGATCGAGCTGGGCGCTCAGGTGGAAATCTGAAGCTGCAGGACAGCGCCCTGTTTGCGCGAAGCTTTTGCGCGCCGTGAAGAGGGGCACCGGGCACAAGGTGCGCTCCTACATACCCGGTGTGAGCCTGCCATAATCCCCGCATGACCGAAGCGCGCATCATCACCGCCGCCGCCCAGCTCGACGACGAAGCGCTGGAGGCGACCATCCGCCCCAGGCGGCTGGCCGAATACCTGGGCCAGCAGGCGGTGCGCGAGCAGCTCTCGATCTACATCGAGGCGGCGAAGAAGCGCGGCGGCGCCCTGGACCACGTGCTGGTGTTCGGTCCGCCGGGCCTGGGCAAGACCACGCTGAGCCACGTGATCGCCAACGAGCTGGGCGTGAACCTGCGCTCCACCTCCGGCCCGGTGCTGGAACGCGCCGGCGACCTCGCCGCGCTGCTGACCAACCTGGAGGCGAACGACGTGCTGTTCGTCGACGAGATCCACCGCCTGTCGCCGGTGGTCGAGGAGGTGCTCTATCCGGCGATGGAGGATTTCCAGATCGACATCATGATCGGCGAAGGCCCCGCCGCGCGCTCGATCAAGCTGGACCTGCCGCCGTTCACCCTGATCGGCGCCACCACCCGCGCCGGCATGCTCACCGCCCCGCTGCGCGATCGCTTCGGCATCGTGCAGCGGCTGGAGTTCTACACCACCGACGAGCTCACCGCGATCGTGCGGCGGGCGGCGAGGATTCTCGGCATCGTGTGCGCGGCGGACGGCGCGCAGGAGATCGCCCGCCGGTCGCGCGGCACGCCGCGCATCGCCAACCGCCTGCTGCGTCGGGTGCGCGACTACGCCGAGGTGCGCGCCGGCGGCGAGATCACCCTGGCAGCGGCGCAGGCGGCGCTGGACATGCTGAAGATCGATCCGCAGGGTTTCGACGAACTGGACCGACGCCTGCTTGCCCTGATCATCGAGAACTTCGACGGCGGCCCGGTCGGGGTGGAATCGCTGGCCGCCGCCCTGAGCGAGGACCGCGGCACGCTGGAAGACGTGGTCGAGCCGTACCTGATCCAGCAAGGCTACCTGGTACGTACCGCCCGCGGCCGCATGGTCAGCGCCCGGGGCTGGCGCCATCTGGGGCTGACCCCGCCGCCGCGGCAGGCGCAGGCGGCCGACCTGTTCGACGGCGGGGCCGACGATGCCTGAGCTTGCCGCGGAGCCCCCCTTTAGCTGGAAGGTGCGCGTCTATTGGGAAGACACCGACGCCGGCGGCGTGGTCTACCACGCCGGCTACCTGCGTTTCATGGAACGCGCCCGCAGCGAGTGGATGCGCGCGCTGGGCGTGGACCAGATGGCCTACAAGCAGGCTACCGGGCTGGCCTTCATGGTGCGCGACATGCACATCGACTTCCTGCGTCCCGCCCTGCTGGATGATGAACTGTCGGTAACGGTGGAAGTCAAAGAACGCCGCGCTGCCAGTATCCTGTTCGCCCAGACGATCATGAAGGCGGACGGCAAGTGCCTGGTTCGCGCCAGCGTGCGCGTGGCGTGCGTGGAGCTGGAACGCATGCGGCCGGCGGCGATACCGCCGGATCTGATCCCGCAACCCGAAGCCTGACACCCGTCCCTCGTCGAAATCCGCGGAGTACCTGCAAGCCATGAATGGTGGACTGAACATTTTCACGCTGGTGGCCGATTCGAGCCTGCCGGTGCAACTGGTGCTGCTTATCCTGCTGGTGTTCTCGTTCCTGTCGTGGGTGATCATCATCCGCAAGTACACCCAGACCAAGGCAGCGCTGGAAGACGCCGAGGCGTTCGAGGAGCGCTTCTGGTCCGGCGGCGATCTCGCCCAGCTGTTCCGCGAGGTCAGCAATCGCGGCGACAGCGGCGGCATCGAGAACATCTTCGAATCGGGCTTCCGCGAGTTCGCCCGCCAGCGCCAGCGCAAGACGCACGACGCGCGCGCGGCGATCGAGGGCTCCGAGCGCGCGATGCAGGTGGCCGGCACCCGCGAGATCGGCCTGCTCGAGCGCAACCTGGAGTTTCTCGCCAACGTCGGCTCGATCAGCCCGTACGTGGGCCTGTTCGGCACGGTGTGGGGCATCATGGGCGCGTTCCAGGGCCTGGGCGACATGAAGGACGTGACCATCGCCGTGGTGGCGCCGCACATCTCCGAGGCGCTGATCGCCACCGCCATGGGCCTGTTCGCCGCGATTCCGGCGCAGTGGGCGTACAACCGCTACGCCACCAAGGTCGAGCGCATCGCCTCGCGCTACGACGTATTCCAGGAGGAGTTCTCCTCCGTGCTGCAGCGGCAGATCCAGACCGACGACGCAGCCTGAGCGGAGAGCGATCATGCGAACCTCCGGGCGCCACAAGCGCTACAAGCTGAAATCCGAGATCAACGTCGTGCCCTACATCGACGTGATGCTGGTGCTGCTGATCATCTTCATGGTCACCACGCCGATGATGAAGTCCAACGTCGACGTCAACTTGCCGCAGGCCGACGCGAAGTCGCTGCAGCAGAAGAAAGATCCCGTCGTGGTTACCGTTCGACAGGATGGGCAGCTTTTCCTGACGCTGCCGGGCACCGAGAAGGAATCGCTGGACGCCGATGCGCTCAAGCTCAAGGTCGGCGCCTTCGTGCGTGAGAATCCCGAGGTGAACGTGCTGGTGGCAGGCGACGACCAGGGGCATTACGGTGGCGTGGTCCAGGTCTTGGCCGAACTGCAGCAGGTGGGCGTGTCCAAGGTCGGTTTGATGGCTCAGCCGGTGCAGGACAAGGGCACGTCCCATGGACGAAAGTAGGGCGACGCCGAAGGCGGTCGTGCTGTCCGCCGTATTGCATATCGGCATCGTGGGGTTCCTGTTCCTCGCCGTGCTGCCGTGCGCGTCGTACGAGAGCTTCTTCAACGCGCTGCACCTGCCGTCGTGGATGAACCCGATCACCTGCTCGGCACCGCTAAAGCTGCAGGGTCCGATCATCGAGGCCACCCTGATCGGCCCCACCGGCAGCCCGCCGCCGAAGGCGGTCAAGGTCAAGCCGGTGCCCAACACGGTCCCGCCGCCGCCCACCGTGACCCCGCCCAAGCCGACGCCGGAGAAGCCGGCGGTCAGCCAGTTGCCGCCGCCGCCGAAGCATCCGGACACGGTCGACCAGGAGCGCGTGGTCGAGGACGCCGCACTGAAGGCCGAAGAGGCCAAGAAAGTGCAGGAGGAGAAGGAGCGCCAGCGCCAGGCCGAACTGGACGCCCAGGCGGCCAAAAAGAAGGAGGAGGAGCGCAAGAAGCTCGACGCGATCTTCGCCAAGATGGCGGCCGCCTCGGCGCAGACCCGGCAGCTGGACAACAAGGCCAAACAGGCCCAGCAGCAGCTGGCCGACCTGAAAAACGCCCAGGACAACGCCCGTCCCGACCTGCCGGCCACCGACCAGCTGCAGAGCGGCAACAACAGTCCGGACAGCGATCTGAGCAGCGAGTACGCAGCGGCCATTCAGAATGCGGTCACACCGAACTGGCTGCGTCCGGATAACATGCCCGAGGCTCCCTGCGATGTTCACATCGTGCAATCACCCGGTGGTGACGTCCTGAGCGCCACAGTCGACTCCAGCTGCCCGTACGACGAGGCCGGAAGGCGCTCGGTGGAAAACGCCGTGCTCCGCACCAAGACCTTGCCGTACAAGGGTTTCGAAAAAGTGTTCCGGCGCAATCTCACCTTCACCTTCAGGCCGCAATGACCAAGCCCACGCGAAAGTTCAGCCTAGGCATCGCCCTACTCATGGTGGCCGCGGCCGCGCTGTTTGCCGGCCCGGTGGTGGCCCAGTCGCCGCTGACGGTGGACATCATCGGCGGCGTCAAGACCGCCACGCCGATCGTGGTGGTGCCGTTCGCCCAGCAGGGCGGTGCGCCGCTGTCGACCGACGTGGCCGACGTGATGCGCAGCGATTTCAACCGCTCCGGCAAGTTCCGCTCGCTGGCCAGGAGCGACATCGTGGAGACGCCGGCGCAGGGTTCGGAGATCAAGTTCGCCACCTGGCGGCTGCTCAAGCAGGATTACATCGTGGTGGGGCGTATCGCGGATGCCGGCAACGGCACGCTCACCGTCACCTACGAGCTGTGGGACGTCAACAAGCAGCAGGAACTGCTCGGCGGCACCTTCACCACGCCGGCCGGCGACCTGCGCGGCGTGGCGCACCGGATGGCCGACAAGGTCTACGAGAAGATCACCGGCGTGCGCGGCGCGTTCTGGACGCGCATCGCCTACGTCACCTCGGTGGGGCTGGGCAACAGCACGACCTATTCGCTGATCGTCGCCGATTCGGATGGCTACAACCCGCAGGTGGCGGTGCGCTCGCGCGAGTCGCTGCTGTCGCCGGCGTGGTCGCCGGACGGCTCCAGCATCGCCTATGTCTCGTTCGAGGACGGCAACTCCTCGATCCGCATCCAGAACATCCTCACCGGCGCGCGCCAGCTGGTATCGGCCCGCAAGGGCATCAACGGCGCGCCGTCGTGGTCGCCGGACGGGAAGAAGCTGGCGGTGTCGCTGTCCTATGTCGGCAACCCGGAGATCTTCGTGATCGACCTGGCCAGCCACCAGGCCACCCGGTTGACCAACAGCCTGTCGATCGACACCGAGCCGGTCTGGGCGCCGGACGGCCAGAGCATCTACTTCACCTCCGACCGGTCCGGCCGGCCGCAGATCTACCAGGTCCCGGTCGCCGGGGGCACGCCGCAGCGGATCACCTTCCAGGGGCAGTACAACGCCAAGGCCTCGGTGAGCTACGACGGCAAGCAGATCGCGATGGTGCAGGGCGGCGGGAACGTGTATCGTATTGTCATTCAGGATCAGAGTCTGGGCGGGCAGCAACGATTCATTTCGCCGGGCCCGCTGGACGACTCGGTCAGCTTCGCACCCAATGCCAGCATGCTGCTGTATTCAGCCACCGAAGGTAGTCGTGGAGTCCTGTATTCCGTGTCCAGCGACGGCATGGTGCGTGATCGCCTGCGCCTCGCCGAGGGCAACGTGCAGGAACCCGCCTGGGGGCCTTATCGGGAACCTTGAATTTTCATGTCGCCGTGCGGTCAGCCGCACGGCGGCATGATGCCCATGGAACGGGCCCGGACGGCGCCATCGGCGCGTTTCGGTTTCGGGTGGGACGCAGTTGCGGACCCGCCGGGCAGAGCGGCATGCAGCGTCACGCATCGTCGATCTTTCGCATGTGAAAATAACAGCCGGTCAACCGGCGGCCAGCGTTTGTAACCTCCTCGTCATCTGTTTGTCGGAACTCAACTCGTTATAAGGAACGTCACCATGAACAAAACCGTTCGCATTGCCCTGGTTGCCTTGCTCTGCGTGGGTGCAGCAGCGTGCAGCAAGAAGCAGGAAGTCAAGCCGCAGCCGCCGGTCGAGCAGACCGCACCGGCGCCGACCGCGCCCGCGTCCGATGGCAAGTACACCCCCGCCGACCTCGATACCGATGCCTGCCTGCGTCAGCGCGTCGTGTACTTCGACTTCGACAAGTCCGAGATCAAGCCGGAGTTCCAGCAGATCATGGCGTGCCACGCCAAGTACCTGCAGGATCGCCCGAGCGCCCAGCTGCGTCTGGAAGGCAACACCGACGAGCGCGGCACCCGCGAGTACAACCTGGGCCTCGGCGAGCGTCGTGCCAATGCCGTCGACAGCGCGCTGCAGGCCAACGGTGCCTCGGCCAGCCAGATGACGGTCATCAGCTACGGCAAGGAAAAGCCGGTCTGCCGCGAGCACAATGAAGACTGCTGGAGCAAGAACCGCCGCGTCGAGATCGTCTACACGGCGCAGTAATGATGAAGCGACTGGCTAAGGGTTTTTCGGCCAGGATCAGCATGGCGGGCGCCTTGGCGTCCGCCATGCTGTTCGCGTTCCCGGTACTGGCCCAGGACGCCCGGCTCAGCCTGGCGGATCGTGTCAGCCGGCTGGAGCAGCAGACGCAGAATCGCGACCAGAGCGGCACCGGCCTGGTCAACCAGATCCAGCAACTGAGCTCGCAGGTACGCCAGATGCAAGGTCAGATCGAGGAGCTGCAGCATCAGTTGCAGGTGCTCGAGGACAAGAACAAGGCCCAGTACGGCGACCTCGACGCGCGCCTGGCGCGCCTCGAAGGCGGCGGTGCGGGCAATCCGCCGGCGCCATCCGGCACCCCGGCAGCGGCAGCGGCGACGACAGCGGCGACTTCCGCCAGCGCGTCGAGCGCGCCAGCGCCGGCATCGAGCAGCGCTGCCACGGCCGATCCGGCCGCGGCACAGGCAGCTTACGACACGGCATTCCAGTCGATCCGCGGTGGCAATTACGCGGCGGCCTCGCGGCAGTTCCGTGCCTTCATCCAGCAGTATCCGAACCATGCGCTGGTGCCCAATGCCTGGTACTGGCTGGGGCAATCGTATTTCGTCACCACCAACTACGGCGTGGCGCTGGATGCGTTCAAGCAACTGGTCGGGCAGTTCCCGCAGAGCGACAAGACCCCCGACGCGCTGCTCAAGATCGGCTATTGCCAGATCGAGTTGAAGCAGGTCGACGCGGCCAAGGCCACGCTGAAGCAGGTCATTGCCAAGTATCCCGGGTCGGACTCGGCGAGCTTGGCGCAGGAGCGCCTGCAGCGCCTGCAAGTCCAAGCCGGCGGTTGAGGCGGCGGTGAGTGGTGACGATACGCGCGTGGCCTCCGCCACGCCTGCGACGGCAGTTGCCGAGCGCCTGCGCATCACCGAGATCTTCCACTCGATCCAGGGCGAAGCCGACGCCATCGGCTGGCGCACCGTGTTCGTGCGCCTCACCGGTTGCCCGCTGCGCTGCGTGTGGTGCGACACCGAGTATTCGTTCCACGGCGGCGACTGGCACGCGATCGACGACATCATGGCCGAGGTCGCGCGGCACGGCGCGAAGCATGTCTGCGTCACCGGCGGCGAGCCGCTGGCGCAGAAGCGCTGCCTGATCCTGCTGCGCAAGCTGTGCGACGCCGGCTATGAGGTGTCGCTGGAGACTTCCGGCGCGCTGGACGTGTCCGCCGTGGACGCGCGCGTGCACAAGGTGATGGACCTGAAGGCGCCCGATTCCGGCGAGAGCGGCCGCAACCTGTGGTCCAACCTGGATCATCTGCTGCCGCACGACCAGATCAAGATCGTGCTCGCCAGCCGCGGTGACTACGAGTGGGCGCGCGCCATGCTGACCGAGCACGCCCTGACCGGTCGCTGCATGGTGCTGTTCTCCCCGGTGCACGGCGCGGTCGAACCGCGCGAACTGGCCGAGTGGATCCTCGCCGACAAGCTCGACGTGCGGTTCCAGCTGCAGCTGCACAAGCTGCTGTGGAACGACGCGAAAGGCAAGTAGAGGAAGCGAGAAGTGAGAGAACAGCGGCGAGCAACGCCTTTTCCCACTTCTCACTCCTCTTCACTCGCTTCTCGCCGTTTTTCTTTTTCCATGGATGCAAACCATGCCTGACCCACAATCCCGCAAGGCCGTCGTACTCGTTTCCGGCGGCATGGATTCGGCCGTCACCATCGCGATCGCCCGCGAGCAGGGCTACCAGGTGCACGCGTTGAGCGTGGCCTATGGCCAGCGCCACCGTTCCGAGCTGGCGGCATCCGATCGGGTGGCGAGCATGCTCGGTGCGGTCGAGCACAAGACCGTGGCGGTCGACCTGCGCAGCATCGGCGGGTCGGCCCTCACCGCCGACATCGAGGTGCCGCTGGATGCGGGCGACAGCAGCGAGATCCCGGTGACCTACGTGCCGGCACGCAACACGATCATGCTGTCGATCGCGCTGGGCTGGGCCGAGGTGCTCGGCTCCAGCGACATCTGGTGTGGCGTCAACGCGGTCGACTACTCGGGCTATCCGGATTGCCGGCCTGCCTTCGTCGCGGCGTTCGAAGCGCTGGCCAACGTGGCCACGAAGGCCGGGGTCGAGGGGGCGGGTATCCGCGTGCACGCGCCGCTGATGCACATGAGCAAGGCCGACATCGCGCGCGAAGGTCGTCGCCTCGGCGTCGACTTTTCGGCCACGGTCAGCTGCTACCGCGCCGATGACGAGGGTCGCGCCTGCGGCCACTGCGACGCCTGCCGGCTGCGCGCGCAGGGCTTCCGCGAAGCGGGCATGGCCGATCCCACGCGCTACGCCTGAGCGCGCGTTTGCTTGTGCCATCATGGAGCACACCGTAAAATCGAAGGCTTGCCCGGCCACGGCCGGGCGCTTGCACGGGTCGTTAGCTCAGTTGGTAGAGCAGTAGACTTTTAATCTATTGGTCCCGGGTTCGAATCCCGGACGACCCACCAACTCCCCACGCGCCGCCGTTCGCGAATCCAGGCGGCGTCACGCCCCGTCACGGGCGGCCAGCGCGGCCAGCATCGCACTGCGCAAGCGCTGCGGCGAGACCGGTTTGTACAGCACCGTCAGCTTGTCGGCGAGCACCTCCTGCAGGCGCTCGGCGCGCGTCTCGCCGGTCACCAGCAGACGCGCGAAGCGCGCTTCGCCGTCGCGTTGGTAGAGGCGGTCGAGTTCCGCGAACAGGTCGATGCCGCGCTCGCCCGAGCGCAGGTGCAGGTCGCAGATCACGATGTCGACCGGCGCCGGCCAGTTCTCGATCGCCTCCTGCGCCTGCTGATGATCTTCGGCCACCGCCACGTCGCAGCCCCAGCTGCGCAGCAGGAAGCGGATGCCGGAGAGGATCGCCGGATCGTCGTCGAGCACCAGCACCCGGCGGCCAGCCAGGTCGCCGGCGGGCTCTTCCTCCGCCTCCGTCGGCGGCGGCAACATCTGCGCGCTGGCCAGCGGCAGCTCGAAGTGGAACATGCTGCCGCGGCCGGGGCGCGAGTCCACCCCGACCACGGTGTCGAGCAGTTGCGCCAGGCGCTGTACCGTGGCCAGGCCCAGGCCGAGGCCCGACTGGGAGCCGTCGGCGAGCCCGGGGTCGCTGTGGTCGTCGATGCGGTAGAACTCGTCGAACACGTGCGCCAGGTGTTCGGCGGCGATGCCGCTGCCGGTATCCCACACCTCGATGCGCAGGCGGTCGCCGCCGCAGCGGCGCGCACCGATCAGGGCGCCGCCGCGGCGGGTGAAGCGCAAGGCGTTGCTGACCAGATTGTTGAGCATGCGCGTGAGCATCGTGCGGTCGCTGCGTACCCAGTCGCGCACGGGGTGGAGGCGCAGCACCAACCCGCGTTGCTCGGCCACCATGCTGAAGGTGCGGCTGACCGCGGCGAACACCTGGTTGAGCGGAAATTCGCTGATCTCGACCTGCACCGCGCCGGCTTCCAGCCGCGACAGGTCCAGCAGCTCGCCGAACAGATGGTCGAGCGAGTGCACGCATTCCTGGATGTGTGCGATGCGGTCCAGCCGCTGCGGGTCGTGTTCGTCGAGCGCCAGCGCGGCCGAGAACAGGGTCAGCGCGTACAGCGGCTGGCGCAGGTCGTGCGCGGCGGCGGCGAGGAAACGCGAACGGGCCTCGCTGGCCGCTTCCAGCGCGGCATTCTTGTGTTCCAGTTCGAGCGTGGCCTCCTCGATGCGCTCGCGCAGGCCGCGGCGACTCTCGAACAGCGCGGCGGCAGCGTGGTTGAAGCCCCGCTGCAGCTCGCCGATCTCGGTGTGATCGGTCACCGGCACGCTGGCGGGCTGGTCGTCCCGACCCAGTTGCCCCACCGCGCCGGCCAGGCGCCGCAGCGGTGCGCTGATCCAGCGCGCCGCCTGCCAGCCGATCACGCCGGCCACCAGCAGGCTCAGCAGCAGCGCGATCAAGGCGTGGCGCAGCGTGGCCCGTTGCGCGGCGACGGCGTCGCGCAGGCTCACGTTGACCAGTACCGAGCCCAGCACCTGGGGCGTCGCCTGCGCGGTGTCGACGACCTCGCGCACCACGCTGGTGACGTCGTGGCCGTCGTCGGCGGCGCGATGATCGGCCAGGATCTGGCCGTCCGCGGTGCGGATCTGCACGCGTGTCACATGGGGCAGTTCACCGATCGAATCGGCGATGCGCAGCAGTTCGCGCAGCCGCATCGTCCGCAGAGGCTGCACGCACACCGACGCGGTCTGGGTGGCGATGGCGTTGGCGTTGCCGCGCGCCATCTGATGCAGGGTGTCCAGTTGCCGCTGGGTGAGCAGGGTCACCAGCAATGCAGCCGTGATCAGGGTGGGCACCAGCGCCACGAAGGCCATGCGCTGGACCAGCGACGTGTGGTGCCACAACCTTGCCAGCCACGAGTTGCCCGCCAGATCCATCGTCTGCCCGCCCCGTCGGAACACCCCGCCGATACCCCGGTACCGCCGCGGGATGCGTCGTGCACGCCGGGCGCCGTTGCCGGGAATGTAGCGCAACCCCGCGCAAAGGGAAGCGCCGGCGCGCGCTTACTCCCCCGTGCGGCGACGCCGGCGGCGGGCCAGCCGCTCGAACAGCAGCGGCAGCAGGGCGAGCAGGGCGATCGCGCCCAGCGGCAGCAGGACTTCGCGGTGCATGAACAGGCCCAGGCCGATGCGGTCGCTCTCGCTCATCGCGTCGGCCAGGCCGGCGCCAACCGACGTCTCGAACACCAGCGACACCGTGCCGCCCAGCCAGCTGGCGCCGAGGAACAGCCACAGCGGACAGCGCAGCCAGGCCAGTGCCACGGTGACCGCGCCGAACGGCAGTACCGGCACGAAGCGCAGGAACAGGGTGTAGCTGACCGGATGGCGTTCGAAGCCGTGGTGCAGCCGCGCGACCAGCGGCGGCGGCTGCGCGCTGCCCGGGCCGAACGCCTGGCGGCTGGCGAGATACAGGATCAGCGCGCCAAGGGTGAGCCCGAGCGACGAGGTCAGTGTCGCGTCGACCACGCCGAAGGCGAAGCCGCCGGCCAGGATGATCACGATGGTGCCGGGGATGCCGGTAGCCACGCCGAGGGTCAGCAGGCCGACGTAGGCCAGCCGGGCCAGCCACGGGTGTTGCTCGATCAGGGCGTGCAGCTCGGCCTGGTGGGCCAGCAACTGGCGCGGGGTCAGCGCGTGCAGCGAGCCCGAGGCGAACAGCAGCACGCCTGCCAGCAACAGCAGGGCCAGCGGCAGCGCGGCGCGCCAGCGGCTCAATACGGCGTGCCGGTGGCGCCGTAGCTGGCGAGCACGTCACGGGCCTGGTCGCGCAGGATGTCGCGGCGCACGGCGATATGGCGGCGGGCCAGTTCGCCGATCCAGTCCGCCGGCAGCGGGCCTTCGTCGAACTGGGTGAGCTCCTCCACGTCTTCCGCGCGTGCGCCGATCAGCAACTCGTCGATGCCTGCCCACACGCTGGCGCCGTAGCACTGGCAGCACGGCTGCGAGCTGGTGGCCAGCGCGTATTGGCTGCCGTCCTCGTTGAGGCGGTGCCGGCTGAGCCGCTGCTGGGCGATCATGATCGCCATCATCTCGGCGTGGGCGACCGAGCAGCCTTGCGGCACCACGCGGTTGACGCCGACGGCGACCAGCCGCCCGCTGTGGTTGTTGAACACGGCCGCGCCGAACGGCCCGCCGCCGCCGCGCTCCACGTTCTGCCGGGACAGCTCGATCGCCAGCCCCACGCGCTCCTCGTCGCTGTGGTAGCGCTTGTTGGTATCGGCCACGTCGCCGATCCAGGGCGGCAGGGTCAGGTGGATCTGCAGCGGCAGCATCGCGGTCTTCCTACTGGCCGGCCGCGCGCGCCCAGACGTCGCGCAGGGTCACGGTGCGGTTGAACACCGGCGCGTCGGCGCGGTGGTCGTGGCGATCGGCGACGAAGTAGCCCAACCGCTCGAACTGGAAACGTTGCTCGGGGTCGACGTTCGCGGCGGCCGGCTCCAGCCAGCCGCTGACCACGCGCTTGGCCTCGGGGTTGATGTGCTCCAGCCAGCTCTTGCCATCGTCCTCGCCATCGGGCGCGGGCACGCTGAACAGGCGGTCGTACAGGCGCACCTCGGCGGCCACCGCGTGCTTCGCGCTGACCCAGTGGATCGTGCCCTTCACCTTGCGGTCCGCGCCGGGCAGGCCGTGGCGCGTGTCCGGATCGAGCGTGCCGTGCAGTTCGGTCACGTTGCCCGCGGCATCCTTGACGACTTCGGTGCACTTGACGATGCCGACGCCGCGCAGGCGCACCTCGCCGTCCGGCTTCAGCCGGTGGAAGCCCTTCGGCGGCACCTCGGCGAAATCGTCGCGCTCGATCCATACCTCACGGGCAAACGGCACCAGACGGGTGCCGAAGCTTTCGTCCTTGGGATGGTTGGGGAAGGTCAGGGTTTCCTCATGGCCCGCGGGCAGGTTGGTCAGCACCAGCTTGAGCGGGTCGAGCACCGCCATGCGCCGCGCGGCCGTGGCGTCCAGATCCTCGCGGATGCAACCTTCCAGCACGGCGTAGTCGATCACGCTGTTCTGCTTGGAGACGCCCACGCGCTCGACCAGCAGGCGCAGCCCGGCCGGGGTGAAGCCGCGCCGGCGCAGGCCGCGCAAGGTGTTCATGCGCGGGTCGTCCCAGCCGTCGACGAAGTTCTCGCTGACCAGCTGCGCCAGCTTGCGCTTGCTGGTGATGCAGTAGCTGAGGTTGAGCCGGGAAAACTCGATCTGCCGCGGCTTGGCCGGCGCAGCCGTGAGCCCGGCCTCGACCACCGACTGCCACAGCGACGGGTTCGCGGGCAGGTCGACGTTGTCCACGCACCAGTCGTACAGCGGCCGGTGATCCTCGAACTCCAGCGTGCACAGCGAGTGGGTGATGCCTTCCATCGCGTCGGACAGCGCGTGCGCGTAGTCGTACATCGGGTAGATCGGCCACGCGTCGCCGGTGTTCTGGTGGGCGATCTTGCGGATGCGGTAAAGCGCGGGATCGCGCAGGTTGATGTTGCCGGCGGCCATGTCGATCTTCGCGCGCAGGGTCTTGCTGCCGTCGGCGAATTCGCCGGCGCGCATGCGCTTGAACAGGTCGAGATTCTCTTCGATCGAGCGCGTGCGATACGGCGAGTCGCGGCCCGGCTCGGTCAGCGTGCCGCGATAGGCACGCACCTGCTCGGCGTCGAGGTCGTCGACGTAGGCCTTGCCGTCCTCGATCAGCTTGAGCGCGCCGCGATAGAACACGTCGAAGTAGTCCGACGCGTGGCGCAGCTCGTGCCACCGGAAGCCGAGCCAGCGCACGTCCTCCTTGATGCCTTCGACGAACTCGGGGTCTTCCCTGCCGGGGTTGGTGTCGTCCAGGCGCAGGTTGCACCAGCCGTCGAACTCGCGGGCGATACCGAAGGAGAGGCAGATCGCCTTCGCGTGGCCGATGTGCAGGTAGCCGTTGGGCTCCGGTGGAAAGCGGGTATGGATCTCCACGTGCTTGCCCGAGGCCAGGTCGTCGCGCACGATCTGCCGGATGAAGTCCTGCGGCGCGGAGGCGGGGATGGGGGCGGGGTGGTCGGTCGGCATCGAGTGACGCTCGCGCGCGGTGGTGGAAACCGCAAAGTTTACCCCGTCGCCCGGACCGGGCGAAGAACGCCGTGGCCTTGCCCCGCGCCGCGCCGCGGGGTAGCTTGCCGCTCATGCACACCGTCTACCGCGCGCAGAACCTGTTCGACGCCCATCTGGTCAAGGATGCGCTGGAGGCGGCCGAGATTCCGGCGTTCATCGCCGGCGAGTACCTCACCGGCGGCGTCGGCCAGTTGCCGGCGATGGATTTCATCGCGGTGATGGTGCCGGAAGCGGGGCTGGCACGGGCGCAGGACGTGGTGCGAGAGGTCGAGGCGGTGCTGGGCGAAGCCCGCCACGCGATCGACGAGATGCCCGACGATCCGCTGGCCGTACCCTGCTGAGCGGCGTGCGCCCGAACCGCCGAACCGCCCTGCGGTTGCCCCTGCGCCGCCCGGTCGTGCGCGGGATACTTGCCGGCATTCCTGTCGCCGAGAGCTTGCGATGCATCCCGCCCACATTCGCCTGATCGCCCCCTCGGGCCATGCGCATGATCCTGTCGCCATGGCGCGCGGCGTGGCGCGCCTGCGCGAGGCGGGCTGCACGGTCGACGGCGAGGAGGTGCTGGCGCGTTTCGCGCAGCGTTTCGCCGGCAGCGACGCCGAGCGGGCGGCCGACATCAACGCGCTGGCGACGGCGGCGGTGCTGCCGGACATCGCGCTGACCACGCGCGGTGGCTACGGCGCGGCGCGCTTGTTGCCGCAGCTCGACTACCCTGCGCTGCGCGAGCGCCTGCACGGCGCACCGATCGCGCTGGTCGGCCACAGCGATTTCACCGCGCTGCAACTGGCCCTGCATGCGAAGAGCGGCCTGTGCACGTTCAGTGGCCCGCTGCTGGCCGACCTCGGCGCCGAGGTGCCGGATGACTTCAGCTGGCGCCAGTTCTGGGCCACGCTGACCGCGCCGACGGCGCAGGTATGCTGGACGACCTCCGCCCGCGCCGGGCTCGACCTGCACGGCCCGCTGTGGGGCGGCAACCTGGCGATGTTGTGCAGCCTGCTCGGCACGCCGTACTTCCCCGTCATCGACGACGGCATCCTGTTCGTCGAGGACGTCGGCGAGGCGCCGTACCGGGTGGAGCGCATGTTGTACCAACTGCATCTGTCCGGCGTGCTGGGGCGGCAGCAGGCGTTGCTGCTGGGCAGCTTCAGCCAGTGCGCGCCCGGCCATCGCGACAACGGCTACGAATTGCGCGACGCGTTCGCCCAGATCCGCGCCGTGGCCGGCGTGCCGCTGGTCGACGGCCTGCCGCACGGCCATGGCGCCGAACAGCTCACGTTGCCGTTCGGCGCGCCTGCGCGCCTGCGCGTCGAGGACGGCCGCGCGCGGCTGGAAATCGGCGGCTATCCCCACCTCGATTGCGCCAACCCGGCCGGCCCGCCCGAAAAGCCGTAAAATGGCCGGCCCGCACGGGCTTGCTCCCAGGAACAGACCATGAAGACCATCGAAGGCGATTTCGCCACGCCCCACGGCCGCTTTGCCATCGTCGCCGGACGCTTCAACGGTTTCGTGGTGGAGCCGCTGGTTGCCGGCGCCCGCGACGCGCTGCTGCGCCATGGCGTGGCGGATGACGCGATCGAGCTGGTGCGCGTGCCCGGCGCCTGGGAAATCGCGCTGGTCGCGCACAAGCTGGCGCATTCGGGTGAGTACGCGGCCGTGATCGCGCTCGGCGCGGTGATCCGCGGCGCCACCCCCCATTTCGATTTCGTCGCCGGCGAATGCGCCAAGGGCCTGGCCTCGGCCGCGCTCGGCTCCGGCGTGCCGGTGGCGTTCGGCGTGCTCACCACCGACTCCATCGAACAGGCGATCGAGCGCGCCGGCACCAAGGCCGGCAACAAGGGTGCCGACGCCGCCCTGGCGGCGCTGGAGATGGCCAACCTCTACCGGAAACTCGGATGAGCGCGCGCGTCCACGGCCTCGACCTGCAGGCGCGCTCGCGGGCACGCCGCCGTGCCTTGCAGGCGCTGTACGCATGGCAGCTCAGCGGCAGCCACATGAATGCGGTGATCGAGCAGTTCCGCCACGAACAGGACATGGAAGTGGCCGACCTGGAGTATTTCGAGGACCTGCTGCACGGCGTCGAGCAGCACGTCGACGAGCTCGATGCCTGCCTGCGTCCGCACCTGGATCGCGAGGTGGCGCAGGTCGATCCGATCGAACGCGCCGCGCTGCGGCTGGCCGCCTACGAACTGAAGCATCGGCCCGACGTGCCTTACCGCGTGGTGCTGAACGAGGCGATCGAAGTGACCAAGCGCTTCGGCGCCGATCACGGTCACAGCTACGTCAACGGCGTGCTGGACAAGCTGGCCGCCGAGTTGCGCGCGCTCGAGAAGGGCGCTTGATGCAGCCCGCCGTCGTGCCTGCGGGCATCGATCCGGTGCCTCCGCTCGAAACCGCGCGCCTGCGCCTGCGCGGCCATCGCGCCGACGACCACGACGCCCTGCTGGCGATCTGGTCCGATCCGGTCGTGGTGCGTTACATCGGCGGTCGCCCGTCCACGCGGCAGGAAGCCTGGTTGCGGCTGCTGCGCTATCCGGGCCTGTGGTGCGTGCTCGGCTACGGCTACTGGGCGATCGAGGAGAAATCCAGCGGTCGCTGCATCGGCGACATCGGCTACGCCGATTTCCGGCGCGAGATCGAACCCTCGCTCGAAGGCATGCCCGAACTCGGCTGGGTGCTGGCCGCGGACAGTCACGGCAAGGGTTACGCCAGCGAAGCGCTGGCGGCGGTGCTGGCCTGGGGCCAGGCGCATCTGGGCGACCACACCGCGGTATGCATCATCGATCCGGACAACGCCGCCTCGATCCGCCTTGCCGAAAAGGCCGGCTTTGCGCTGCGCCAGCAGACCACCTACATGGGCGACCCGGTGCTGCTGTTCACGCGCTGACGAGCCCGGCAACAGAGGCGAGCGACGCTGATGGAATTCGACCTGATCGAGCTGATCCGGCAGCGCACCGTGCAGGCGCGCGACGACGTGCGGCTGGGCATCGGCGACGACGCGGCCGTGCTCGCCGTGCCCGCCGGGCAGGAGCTGGCGGTGGCGATCGACACGCTGGTCGAAGGCGTGCATTTTCCGCGCGGTACCGATCCGGCCGACATCGGCTGGAAGGCGCTGGCGGTGAACCTCTCCGACCTGGCGGCGATGGGTGCCACGCCGGCCTGGGCGCTGCTGGGGCTGACCCTGCCGCAGGCGGATCGCGCCTTCGTAGAAGGCTTCGTCGACGGATTTTCGCGGCTGGCCGCTGTGCACCGGCTGGCGCTGGTCGGTGGCGATACCACGCGCGGCCCGCTGACCGTGAGCGTCGCGGTGCACGGCTTCGTGCCGCCGGGCAAGGCGCTGACCCGGGCCGGTGCGCGCGTGGGCGACGCGGTGCTGGTCACCGGCACGCTGGGCGATGCCGCCGCCGGCCTGAACGTGCTGCAGCAATGGCGCCGCGAGGAGGATGATCGCGGCCAGTTGCGCGACTACCTCGTCGAACGGCTGAACCGGCCGACGCCGCGGCTGGCCGCCGGTGTCGCGCTGCGTGGGCAGGCGCATGCCTGCGTCGACGTTTCCGACGGCCTGCTCGCCGACCTGGGCCACATCTGCGCCGCCAGCGGCGTGGGAGCCGAGATCGACGCCGCGCTGCTGCCGCGCTCGTCGGCGCTCTTGGGCCTCTACGACGACGCCACCGCGCTGCACTTTGCGCTGGGCGGCGGCGACGATTACGAGTTGTGCTTCTGCGTGCCGCCCGACCGGTTGAGCCAGGTGCAGGCCGACCTGTCGCGGCTCGGCTGCGGTGCCACTCGCATCGGCCGGATCGTGGCCGGCACCGGGGTGCGCGTACGTGGCCACGACGGTGGCTGGATGGAGCCCGGCACGCCGGGCTGGGAGCATTTCGCGTGAATGACAGAAAACGCCTGAGCGCCACGCAAAGGCGTGCCCTGCTGGCCACGCCGTGGGGCTGGCTCGCCTGCGGGTTTGGTTCCGGCCTGGCGCCGCTGGCGCAGGGCACGTTCGGTTCGCTGGCCGCGCTGCTGCCGTGGCTGGTCCTGCGCGGCCTGCCCGCGTGGGGCTACGTGCTGGTGCTGCTGACGGGCTTCGCCGTCGGCGTGCGTGCCTGCGACATCGCCGGCCGCGCGCTGGGCGTGGACGATCATCGCAGCCTGGTCTGGGACGAGTTCATCGGCCAGTGGCTGGCGCTGCTGCCGCTGCTGGGCGCGCTGCTTCCCGCCGATGGCCTCGCGTGGTGGATGCCGGTGGCCGGTTTCGCGCTGTTCCGCCTGTTCGACGTCTGGAAGCCATGGCCGATCCGCTGGCTGGACCGGCGCGTGAAGGGCGGTTTCGGCGTCATGATCGACGACGTGATCGCCGGCGTGTTCGCCGCGATCGCGCTGGCCGCGCTGCTGCGCATCCTGGCCTGAGTCCCGCCGGCCTCGGGCATTCGGCCCGGGCCGGGATGCACAACCGCGTGCGCATGGGACGAAGCAATGCTCCGGCACGGCGGTTAGCCGGCGTCGATGGTCGATCAGGGGCAGTCGCGGCAGCAGGCGCCGGACGCGTACGCGGCGTCTCCGGCCGGCGCCGGCGGCGCATCGGGGTAACCGCGGCCGTCGTACCAGCGAAAGGAACCAGGCACCCTCGTTTCATCTCCATTGACCGGAGGCTCCATGCTTGATTCCGATCCTGCCGCCATTCCCGCCAGCCGTCGGCGTGCGACCTTGGCATGGCTTGCCATCGCGCTGATCGTCGCCGCCGTCGCCCTTGCGTTCGCATGGGTCGGCGGCTGGCTGGGTTCCAGCCGTCTCACGTCGCAACGTTTCACCAACGCGATCGAAACCGCCAACGGCCAGGTCTGGCGCGGGTTTCGCCGGGCTCACGCCAAGGGCGTCTGCGTGGCCGGCTACTTCGAGGGCAACGGGCAGGGAACGGCGCTGTCGAGCGCGCGATTGCTCGCACCGGTGCGCACGCCGTTCGTCGGCAGGTTGTCGATCGGCGGCGGCTCGCCCTACGGGCTGGACGCCAGGGCGCGCGTGCGCAGCATGGCGCTCAAGCTCGACAGCGACGACGGCCAGCAATGGCGCATGGCGATGAACAGCTTTCCGTTCTTCGGCGTGTCCTCGGTCGAGGCCTTCTATGAGCAGACCCGCGCCAACACCCCCGATCCCGCCACCGGCAAGCCCGATCCGGCGCGCCAGGCGGCGTTTGCCAAGGCGCATCCGGAATTCGCCCGCTTCGCCGATTGGGCCGCCCACGCGCCGTGGTCCACCAGTTGGGCGAACACCACGTTCAACGGCGTCGACACCTTCCGCTTCGTCAACCGCGCCGGCAACGTGCGCAACGTGCGCTGGTCGATGCAGCCGCAAACCCCGTTTGCCGGGATGACGCCGGAACAACGCGAGCAGGCCGATGCCGATTACCTGGCCGAGGATCTTGCGGCGCGTCTGGCGAAGGGCGAACTGCGCTGGGACATGGTGGTGACGCTGGCGCAAGCCGACGATCCGGTGAACCCCTCGCAGAGCTGGCCGGAGGATCGCCCGCGGGTCACGGTCGGCACCGTGGTGGTGGAGAGCAGCAGCGCGCAGGCCACCGGCGCCTGCCGCGACATCAACTACGATCCGCTGGTGCTGCCCACCGGCGTGGAGGCTTCCGACGATCCGATCCTGGCGGCGCGTTCGGCCGTCTATTCGGTGTCGTTCAACCGCCGCGAGCACGACATCGCCAGCGGCGAGGCCGGCGCCGCCACCGGCCACGCCGCGACACCGGAGTCGGACCGATGAACCGCGCCGGCAGCTCCGCCCATTTCAACCTGCTCGCCCGCGTGCTGCACTGGACGATGGCGCTGGCGATCCTGGCGATGCTCTTCGTCGGCGTCGGCATGGTCGCCTCGCTGAGCCTGCGTCCCACCCTGGTGAGCCTGCATCGCCCGCTGGGCATCGCGATCCTCCTGCTGGCGGCGGTGCGCCTGGCCAATCGCCTGCGCCATCCGCCACCGGCGTTGCCGGCCGACCTGCCGGCCATCCAGAAGGCTGCAGCGACGGCCTCGCACATCCTGCTGTACGCCCTGATGTTCGCCATGCCGCTGGTGGGCTGGGCCATGGTGTCGGCTGGCGGCTATCCGGTGACCATGCCCGGCGGGTTCAGCCTGCCGGCGATCGCACCGCACGACCCGACGGTGTACGCCGTGTTGCGTACGGCCCATACCTGGCTGGCGTTGCTGCTGTTCGCCGTCGTGCTCATGCATCTGGCGGCGGCGCTGTACCACGCCTGGATACGCCGCGATGGCGTGTTCGCCAGCATGGCAAGGGGAGCGGGGCGGCACCGGAGCGATATCCGCTCCTAGGCCGCCGACGCCGCGCCTGGTGGCGACAGGGCATCCAAATGCGAACGTGCGCCGTATGAGCTGCATGTAGCGGTCCTGATCGCAGCAGACGAGATTGCCCCGGGTGAAACGCTTGGTCATCCTGACGCTCCTCGCCGTGTGGGTGCTGCCCACGCCGGCAGCGCGTGCGCGCCAGTTCGACCCGATCCGGCCGGTGCACACCGCGGATGTGGGTCGCTACCTGGGGCGCTGGCATGTCCTCGCTGCCATCACGCCCCGTTTCGAGCGCGACAGCTACAACGCGGTGGAAACCTTCCGGCGCAACGACGACGGCTCGCTCTGCATCTGGCTGCGCCAGCGCCACGGGGGGTTCGACGCGCCGGCAAGGCTGTTCAAGTCGACCGCGAGCGTGGTCGAGGGCAGCGGCCATGGCGAATGGCGCGTACGCTTCTTCGCCTTCCTGAGCGCCCGGTATCTGGTCGGCTGGCTGAAGGCCGACGGCACCCAGGCGATGGTGGTGCGCGATGCGCGCGACTATCTGTGGTTCCTTTCCCGTACGCCCACCGTGTCGGAGGCCGACTACGCCGCCATGCTCGATCGGGCGTCCGCCATGGGGTACGACCCGACCGCGATCCGCCGGGTGCCCCAGCGCTGGCCCGAGCTTGGCGCAGACCGCGATCGCTTTGCTGGAGAATGCCCGTGAAATACCTCGTCGTCTTTCTCGCCTGGGCGATGCCCGTCGTCGCCCGGCTGTCCAACACCGGCGCGTTCGGGCCGACCAATGGCGAAATCTCGGATCGCTATCCCACCCTGATCGTGGCCGCCGGCTACGCGTTCGCCATCTGGGGGCCGATCTTCGTGCTGGACGCGATCTTCGGCACGCGACAGCTGTTCGAGCGGCACGCCACGGCGGCGCTGCGCCGCATCCGGGGGTTGACGGCGGCCGGCTTCGCGCTGACCTCGGCATGGATGATCGTGTTCTCGCAGCAGTGGTTCTGGCTCGCGCTGTTCGTCATCTGGGCCAGCCTGGCGTGCCTGCTCGCAGCCGCCTGGCAGGCGTCGCACACCGCCGGCCACGCGCGCGGGCCGTGGTGGCAGTGGGTCCCGCTGTCGCTGCACGCCGGCTGGGTGTCGCTGGCGGTGTTCCTCAACCTGGCCCAGGTGATCGTGGCGTTCCGCCTGTTGCCGGTGGCGGACATGCTGGCGTGGACGCTGGTGCTGTTCGCGCTGGCGGCGGCGCTGGTACTGACCATGATCGTGCGCATGCGCGGCAATCCCTGGTATGCGCTCGCGGCGCTGTGGGGCCTGCTGGGGGTATGCGTGAAACAGCGCAGCGCCGGCCTGGCCGGCGCGGATGCGGCCGCCAGCGTGGCCCTGCTGCTGGCCGTGGCGGTGCTCTTGGTGTCGCTGGTCTCGACGCTGCGCCAGCGCCGGGCGGCGACTTCGCCGACGGCGCGCTGAACCGGACGGCCACGCCCCATGACCATGCTGCGCCTGCTGCTGGGAGACCAGCTCGACCCCGGACATTCCTGGTTCGCGGCCAGCGATCCCGACGTGCTCTACGTGCTTATGGAAGTCCGCCAGGAAACGGATTACGTCCTCCACCACGCGCAGAAGATCCTGGCGATCTTCGCCGCCATGCGCGACTTCGCCCGCAGGCTGGAGGCGACCGGCCATCGCGTGCGCTATCTCGCGATCGACGATGCGGCCAACCGTCAGTCGATCACCGCCAACCTCGACCAGCTGATCCGGGAGTACCGCGTGCGCACGTTCGAATACCAGGCGCCGGACGAGTGGCGCCTGGACCGGCAGCTGGCGGAGTACGCGCAGCACTTGCGCATCCCCGCACGGAAGGTGGACAGCGAGCACTTCCTGACCCGCCGCGACGACGTCGCGACATTCTTTGCCGGTCGACGGCGCTGGAAGATGGAGTCGTTCTACCGGCACATGCGCGCGAAGCACCGCGTGTTGCTGGACATGCAGGGGCGGCCGGTGGGCGGCCGATGGAACTTCGATGCCGACAATCGCAGGCGCTGGCCAGGCGCGCCGTCCGAACCGGCCGATGCGCGACCGTCGCACGACCACCGCGCGCTGTGGCGGCGCATCGTGGCCGCCGGCGTGCAAAGCTTCGGGGCGCCCGAAGCCGGAGCGTTTCGCTGGCCGCTCAACCGGGACGAGGCGCTGCGCCAGCTCGATGCCTTCCTGCGCGACGGGCTCGCCGATTTCGGCGACTACCAGGACGCGATGAGCACGCAGGCGCCGCGCCTGTTCCATTCACTGATCTCGTTCGCGCTCAACGTCAAGATGCTTTCGCCAGGCGAGGTGATCGAACGCGCCGAAGCGTGCTGGCGCGAGGGTCGCGCGCCGCTGGCGGCGGTCGAGGGTTTCATCCGCCAGATCCTCGGCTGGCGCGAGTACGTGCGCGGCGTGTACTGGGCGCGCATGCCCGTGTACGCCGAGGCCAACTTCTTCGGCCACCGGCGCGATCTGCCGGCCTGGTTCTGGACCGGCGCCACCGGCATGAACTGCCTGCACCAGGCCATCACGCAGTCGCTGGAGCATGCCCACGCGCACCACATCCAGCGGTTGATGGTGATCGGCAACTTCGCGCTGCTGGCCGGCCTGGACCCCGGACAGGTGCACCGCTGGTATCTCGGCATCTACGTCGATGCCTTCGAGTGGGTGGAGCTGCCCAACACGCTGGGCATGAGCCAGTTCGCCGATGGCGGCCTGCTGGCGACCAAACCCTACGTTTCGTCGGCGAACTACATCCACAGGATGAGCGATTACTGCGCCGGCTGCCGCTACCGGCACGATCAGCGCACCGGCGAACGCGCCTGTCCGTTCAACGCGTTGTACTGGGATTTCCTGGCACGCCATCACCGCGCACTGGCATCCCATCCGCGCCTCGGCATGGCCCTGCGCCAGCTCGAGCGCATGCCGCCCGCACAACGCGCCGAAGTGCTGCGGCGGGCCGAGGTCGTGCTCGGCGATCTCGACGCCTTGTGACCGGCAACGCACCTCGCACCCGCTTCCTGCCTCCACCGGAAAACCATCGATGCCCGACCAAGCCCTGATCCTGGTGAACCTCGGCTCCACGCCCTCCACCGACGTCGCCGACGTGCGGCGTTATCTCGACCAGTTCCTGATGGATCGCCACGTCATCGACGTGCCGTGGCCGCTGCGCCGGCTGATCGTCTCGCTGGTGTTGCGCACGCGTCCGGCGGCATCGGCCGCGGCCTATCGCTCGATCTGGTGGGACGAAGGCTCGCCGCTGCTGGTGATCGGCCGACGCCTGCAGGCGCGGGTGGCCGAACGCTGGCACGGCGCGCCGGTGGAACTGGCGATGCGCTACGGCGAACCCTCCATCGAGAAGGTGCTGTGCGACCTCGCCCGCCGCGGCATCCAACGCGCGACCCTGCTGCCGCTGTATCCGCAGTTTGCCGACAGCACCGTCACCACGGTCCTGGAAGAGGCGCGGCAGACCCTGCAGCGCCATCGCCTGCGGCTGCAGCTGGATCTGGTTGCGCCGTTCCATGACCGGCCGGAGTACCTGTCCGCGCTCGGCGCCAGCATGCGGCCCTATCTGGCGCAGCCGCACGACCATCTGCTGCTGAGCTATCACGGCCTGCCCGAGCGTCACATCCGCAAGGCGGACCCGACCGGCCGGCACTGCCTGTGCGGTCCGTCGTGCTGCCTAGAGCCTCCGGCAAACGTGCTGGAGCGCTGCTATCGCGCCCAATGCGTGCGCACCAGCGAGCGCCTGACCGCCGCACTCGGCGTCCCGCACGAGCGCTGGTCGCTGGCGTTCCAGTCGCGGCTGGGCCGCGCGAAGTGGATCGAACCGCATACCGACGTCGTGCTCAAGGAGCTGGCTGCGCAGGGCGTACGCCGATTGCTCGTGGCCTGCCCGGCGTTCGTGGCCGATTGCATCGAGACCCTGGAGGAGATCGGGATCCGCGGACGCGAAACCTTCCTCGCCGCCGGCGGCGAGGAGCTCACCCTGATCCCGTGCCTCAATGACCAGCCACAGTGGGTCGATGCCGTCGCGGCGCTCTCCCGACAGCCTTCGGGCAAACCCCTGGCCGCCTGAATCCGTCGATGGACGGCAAGCATGCATCCGGATGGCCCGGTGCTGCGTATGAGCTGATGGTGCATGCCGGGCATTCGGGTTCGACAGCGCACGACGCCATCCGCCGCTGCCAAAGGCCTGATCATGCAAACAGCACCCTCCGATGTGGCATCCATTCGCCATGCCGATGCCACCGCCATCTCGGACCGCATCCGCCACCGCCTGCGCGAGGCCGGCGCACGGTTCCACGCCAACGACAACCTGGCGGAGTTCATCCGGCCCGGCGAGCTGGACGAACTGCAACGGGAGGTGGCCGACAAGGCGGACGCGCTGCTGCGCGCCCTGGTGATCGACGTCGAGCACGACCACAACACCCGCGAGACCGCAAAGCGGCTGGCCAAGATGTTCGTGCGCGAGGTCTTCGCGGGCCGCTATCGGGCCGCGCCCGAGGTCACCGAGTTTCCCAACGTGCAGCATCTGAACGAGCTGATGATCGTCGGGCCGATGCGCGTGCGCAGCGCCTGTTCGCACCACCTGTGCCCGATCATGGGACGCGTGTGGGTGGGCGTCATGCCCCATGCCGCATCCAACCTGATCGGCTTGTCCAAGTACGCGCGACTGATCGACTGGGTGATGAGCCGGCCGCAGATCCAGGAGGAAGCGGTGGTGCAGATCGCCGACCTGCTCGAATCACGCCTGCGGCCCGACGGCCTCGCCGTGGTGCTGGAAGCCGATCATTACTGCATGCACTGGCGCGGCGTGAAGGACGATGGCGCCAGGATGGTGAACAGCGTGATGCGCGGATCCTTCCTCGAGGACACCTCGTTGCGAAAGGAATTCCTGAGCCTGTTGGCCGAGCGCAGGGCTTGAGCCTCGCCGTCGTGCATGGCCGCTCGGCTGCACGAAACTTGCCGGGTGCTCCGCGCTAACCACCTCGGGCCCGATCAGGGCGCGGCGAATGTGTTGATCTGCCTGTTCTCGACCACGACCATCCCGGTCCCTGAGGTCTCGGCCCTCGCCATGGCCAGCATGCACCTTCCCACGGCCGCGCTCGTGGTGAAGCTGCCGGGCATCAGGCGCACCGCCACGGACAGCACGGGACCGGCCAGCGCATAGAGTGCCCGCCGCGCGCGATGCGGAGACCGCTCGCCCTGCACGGGGCAGATGGCACCGGGCCGCAGTACCGTGGTGGCCAGCGCGAAGCGGCCGGGCACCTGCTCGGCCTCGCCCTTGATCCGCAACGGCATCAAGCGGCTGCGGATGTCGGCGCCGGCGCCGGAGACATAGATCATCCGTCCTCGCGGATTGGCGCGTGCAAAGGCCCGCGACACACACTCGAGGGTGGCCACCGTCGCCTCGCGATAGGCCGCTTCCGAGAGAAGCAGGGGCAACGGCCCGGCGCAGTACAGGCAGGCATCGATGCCGCCAAGGTCGAGTCCTTCCAGTGCCTTGTCGCAGAGTTCCGGTACTTGCAGCACGCGCACTCCCTGCGGCACGTCTGGCGACCGGCGGCGGACCAGCAACGTCACCCCGGGCCGCGCGGCGTCCTGCAGCAGCACCTTGAGGACGCCTTGTCCGACCAGTCCGCTCGCTCCGACCAGCAGTATCTTCATGGGTGACCTCCCGGGCAGGCCCGCCATCGACAGCGCTTGGACCAGTATTCCACCCCGGCCGGCCCGCGTGCCCATCTTCCGCACCCGTGGACCCCGCGGCGAGGGTGCACGCCAGGCTTGCCAGGCAACTCGCGATTGCTGCGCATTGCGCTGCCTGCTCCGGTCACTTTCCGGCAATGGCCGCGCGCCCGCCATCCACGCCGATCACTTGCCCGGTCATCCAGCCGGAGCGCGGCCAGAGCAGGTGGGCGGCAAGTTGGGCGATGTCTTCGGGTTCTCCCAGGCGGCCCAAGGGATGGGCTGCGGCGAACGCCTCGCGAAGCTTCGGGTTGGCCACCATGCGTGCGGCCAGCGGCGTCCGGATGAGCGATGGCGCAATCGCGTTGACCCGCACCGCGGGTGCCAGTTCGGCGGCAAGCGACCGGGTCAGACCCTCTACCGCCGCCTTGGCCATGGCGATGGACGCATGCGACGGAAAGCCGCGCGATGCTGCTACGGAGGAAAACAGCACCACGGACGCACCGGTGGTGCTTTTGCGCAGCGACGGCAGGGCCGCCCGGACGGCCAGCGCGGCGCCGATCGCGTTCAGCCGGTAATCGTGGGCCAGGTCAGCTTCGGAGACGCGCGAGATCGGCTTCACCGCGATGTTGCCGACCGCATAGACCAGGCCGTCGAGGCTCGCGGGCGCAGCCTCGGTCACCGCCGCAAAGGATGCTTCATCCAGTACGTCGGCCACCGTCCATGTCGCCCCCAGGGATTGCGCCAATGGTCGCAACGTCTCCTCATGGCGCGCCACCAGGTGCAACTGCGATCCCGTATCGGCGAGTAGCCGGGCCAGGCATGCGCCGACGCCGCCCGTGGCGCCGTAGATGAGTATGGATGAGGACATGGCCAGAGCCTGTGGGTGCCTGATTACAGGTACGGAGATCCGGTGCGAATGGATGCAAGGCTTTCGGCAGCGCCGGCGGAGAAGCACGGGGAACGATCAGCGTCGCGGACGTCCTTCATCGCCGGTGAATGCGCATCCGCCGGTGGACGCGCTCCGTATGGATGGATATGCCCTTCTGCGTGGCAACGTCTGCAGGCGAGCGTTGCCTTCCCCATCCGACCGGAGTGCCGACCCATGCTTCCCCCCTTCCTCTGGATCGTTGTTGCCGGGTTGCTCTGCGCGTGCTGCTCGGAGGCCTTCGCCGCCGGGGAGACGGCCTCGCGCCGGGTACAGCGAGGCTGGCAAGCCGGTGCCATCGCGCTGGTCAGCAACGGTGGCTATGCCGGTTCCTCCCGTCGCCAGCTGGTGGTTCCCGCGGCGGCTTACGAAGGCGAGCACGCCTTCCTGCGCGGCCTGCAACTCGGCTGGCATGCCTGGCAACGCGACGACTGGCGGCTGGACCTGGTGGCGCAGGCACGGCTCGACGGATTCGATGCCGACGACATTCCCCTGGACGGTCTTCGGGACCGGCGCCGGAGCATGGATGTCGGCGCCGTGTTGACCCGCTCCGGCAGGCTGGGAAACCTGCAGCTGACCGTGCTGACCGATGCCTTGTCGCGAAGCCGCGGGCAGGAGCTCGCCCTGCAGTACGGCTATCCGCTGCGGTTCGGCAAATGGCGCGTCACGCCCGGCCTGGGTGTGCGCTGGTGGTCGCCCCGGCTTGCCGACTATTACTACGGCATCCATCCTTCCGAGGCAGCCAACGGCGCACCGGGGCCCTATGCCGTTCCCGGCGTGCTGGTGCCGGAAGCCAGCCTCGGCGCGGTGGCTCCGATGGGTCGCCGCTGGACGTTCTGGAGTGCCCTGAAGTACCAGCGGCTGCCTCGCGCGATCACCGACAGTCCGCTGGTGGAGCGCTCCTCGGCAAGCACCGTGCTGGCGGGTTTCGTCTACGCCTTCTGAGGCCGAACAGATTCCGTTGCCGGCGGATGGCGGCACATGCACGACGGCATGGCGGTCGATGTCCCTCGGGTCGCCCGGCGGACGCCCGCGCTAATCGGCGAGCTCAAGCGCCGTACGTGGACGGATCAGCTCGCGCAACAGCGGATTGGGAAAACGCCGCTTCATGGTGACGGCAAAAAAGGTCTCGCTGAGCTGCGGCAACTGGTGAACCTCCACCAGGCGGCCGCTGCTCAATTCATCCTTGACCACGATCGGCGGAACCACCGCCAGGCCGACGTCCTCCCGGGCGATCAGTCGCAGCATCGCCATGTCGTCGATCTCCGCCGCCACCCGCACTTTCCAGCCCATGCGTTCGACCAGCGCGTCGAATCCGATGCGCACGCTGCTCTCCATCGTCGGCAGCACGAGGGGTTGCCTGGTCAGCAGTGTCTTCAGCGTGCCGCCCTTGCCGATGCGTTTCGGCGTTCCGATCAGGCTGACGGGTTGTTCGGCAATGGCGTGGGAAACCCAGGGAGTGGCCGCATCGCGGGCGGGCGCGACATTGACCAGCGCCACGTCCAGCCGGTGTGCTTCCAGGCTTTGCAACAGGAAGGCGGTGGTGCCCGAGCGAACGATGACCTCGACATTCCGGCGTCCCAGCAATGGCCGCAGGAAACCGATCTGGAAATTGCGCGACAGCGTGGCCAATGCCCCGACCCTGAGAATCGCACGCCGGCCGCCGGAGCGCTGCTTGAGCGTGGCGAGCAGGTCGCCACCGGTGGCGAAGATCGATTCCGCGTGGTCGAAGGCGATGCGCCCGGCTTCCGTCAGCACGAGTTGCCGGCCGCTGCGTTCGAACAGGTCCTGCCCCAGCTGAGCCTCGAGCTTCCTGATCTGGATCGACAGCGCCGACTGCGAGATCAGCAGCTTCTCCGCGGCGCGCGTGAGGTTTCCCTCGCGGGCGACTGCCCAGAAGTAGCGCAAGTGGTTGTAGTTCAGTGCGGCCATGCAATCATTCTATTTTGTATATCGACAGGTTTCGTTAAATGAATTTTTTAGAATGATGCGCGAAGCGTAGGCTTGCCGCGGCTCACCTGACCGCGGAGTGATTGATGTTGCCTGCCCTTGCGACGCTGTTTCTGCTTGCCCCCGCCAGCCTGTTGTTGGCGACCCTGTTTCCTTCACGGCCGGGACCTCGTCGGCCGCACGCCATGCTTCTCGCAAGCCGCCTGGCGACGTGGTTTTGCCTGGTGCTCGCGGTGCTGGCCTGCCTGCTGACCGCGTGGGAAGGCCCGGCCACCAGCGGGTTGCTGGGAGACAATGGCATCGGCTTGTCGGTCAGGCTGGATGCCATCAGTTGCACCATGTTCCTGCTGGTCGCCTTCGTCGGCGTCGTCGTGGTCCAGTACAGCCGCAACTACATGGACGGCGAGCCGCGCCAGGGCGCCTTCATGGCCGGCCTGTGCCGGACGCTGGCAGCCGTGACGCTGCTGGTCTTCGCGGGCAACCTCGTGCAGCTGGTGGTTGCGTGGGTGGCGATGAGCCTCTCCCTGCACCGCTTGCTGGTGTTCTACCCGGAGCGCCGACCCGCAAGGATTGCCGCCCGCAAAAAGTTCCTCGCCGCCCGCCTCGGTGATGCGTGCATGCTCGGTGCCGCCGCCCTGCTGGTGACCACGTTCGGCACGACCGACCTGGCCACCGTGCTGGCCCGGGCGCAGGCCATCGCCGCCGACGCCGCGCCGCCCGCACTCTCGCTGGCGGCCTTGCTGCTGGGTGTCGCGGCACTCATGAAGTCGGCGCAGTTCCCCACCCACGGCTGGCTGCCGGAGGTGATGGACACGCCGACGCCGGTGTCGGCCCTGTTGCATGCGGGCATCATCAATGCGGGTGGATTCCTGTTGATCCGCTTTGCCGACGTGATGGTGCTCTCGATGCCGACGCTGCACGGCGTTGCCATCGTGGGCGGCTTCACCGCCTTGTTCGGCGGCGTGGTGATGCTGACCCAGACCAGCGTGAAAGGATCGCTGGCTTTCTCGACCGTGGCGCAGATGGGTTTCATGACACTGCAATGCGGGCTCGGCGCGTTCGCGATCGCGCTGCTTCACCTGGTCGCCCATTCGCTGTACAAGGCCCACGCCTTCCTCTCGGCCGGGGGCGTGGTGGAAACCGAGACGCTGCCGCGTTTCGCCAGGCCGCGCCTGCGCCCCGTCCTGCTGAGCCTGTTGCTGGCGACCGCGATCTACGTGCTGTTTGCCTGGGTATTCGGAACCTTCGTGCGGGCGGAGCCTGCCGTGCTGACCCTGGGCGCGATCCTGGTGATGGGCGTCAGCATGCTGCTGGCATCGTCACTGCAAGGGGCCACCACTTCCCGCCTGGTTGTGCAGACCCTGCTCGGGGCCGCCGGAACCACGCTGGCCTATTTCATCCTGGAAACCGCCTTCACGCGGCTGACCGCCGGCAGCCTGCCGGCGATTCCCCGGCCCGACGGCACGGGCCTGCTGATCATGGGGCTGGCCATCGCATCGTTCACCGCGGTCACCGTGCTGCAAAGCCTGGTCGTGCTGTGGAACCAGCGGCCGCTCTGGCGGGCGGCACGCGTCCACCTGGCCAACGGCCTCTACGTCAACGCCATCTTCAATCGCCTGGTGGGTGCCTTGCGTCGGGAAGACGCGCGCCATCACGCCCGGACCATCGCCTGAGGAGCCGCCCATGAACGCCATCGCATTGAAGATCAGGGAACAAGCCGATCCCATCCCACCTTCCTCCGACATCGGGGCAGGGCGTGCATGTGAAGCCGCGCAGCGCGCGTGTGGACGCATCGCGCCACTGTGGCCGCTGAAGAATTTCGTGGCCGTCAATCCCTTCCTCGGCATGGCCGACCGCCGCTTCGGCGAGGTCGCGCGCGTCATGGCCGAGGTGGCAGGCGCCCGCATGACCATGCCGCGCGCGTTCTACCGCGACGCCATCGCCCAGGGTCGCATCACCGACCGGGATCTTGGCCAGGCCCTGCTGCGCAAGGGAAGTGCCGCCCCTCGCACCCTCGACGTCGCGGCGCTGCGCCGCCAACTGCAAACCGAGGATGTGGCAACGCATGCGCCGCTGCCGACCGTTGCCGACGTCGCCGGCAAGCTGACCGGACGGGACTGGGCCAGCTTTGCCGGCGAGCGGGTCTCGCTGTGGGCGGCCGGCTACTTCGACGCGGGGCAGGCGCTGTGGCCAGCGTCGACACGGCACCTGGGCCCTTATGCGGCCTGGCGTGAGGAGGCCGCCATCGATCGCACGCCCCAGGTCATGGGGCTCGCCGGATTCCACCGCACGATCGGCGCGCTTCCTGCCACTGCCGAAGCGATGATCGCCCATGGAGCGGCCCGCCTGAAGATGGACGAACCGGGCCTTGCCGATTATTTCCACCGGCTGCTGATGAGCGTGGGCGGCTGGGCCGGCTACGCCCGCTACCAGGTCTGGCAAAGCGAGCTGGCGGGGCGCCGCGACGACACCTTGCTCGAACTGCTGGCGATACGGCTGGCTTTCGAGGTGGCGCTGCTGGAAACGTGCCAGCCGGTCGCCGCACTGGCGGCCGGATGGGAGCAGGCCCGCGCATGTTTCGCTGCACCGGCCTGCGAAAACGAGCCGGCCGCGCCGACGCTGGAAGAAATCCTGCAGGACGCCTACGAAATCGCCTGGCAGCGATGCTTCCTCGCCAAACTCGCCGCGCCGCGGCCGTCCGTGATCGCCATGCGTCCGGCGGTGCAGGCGGCCTTCTGCATCGACGTGCGCTCCGAAACCTTCCGGCGCGCGCTGGAGAAAGTGGCGCCCGGCGTGGAGACGCTGGGCATGGCCGGCTTTTTCGGCATGCCGATGGAGTATGTGCCGCTCGGTCGGGGCCAGGGTGGTCCCCGCTGCCCGGTGTTGCTGGCACCCGGCCTGTCGGTGCACGAGACCGTCAAGGGCGCGACGGCGCAGGAGCAAGCCGACATCGCCACGCGGCGGCGGCGGCGGCTTCGCGCCATCGGCCAATGGCGCTGGTTCAAGCTGGCCGCGGTGTCGTCGTTCACCTTCGTCGAAGCGATGGGATGGAAATTCGCCGGCAAGCTCATCGCCGACAGCCTGGGCTTCACCCGGCCCGAAGCGCACCCGGCGGAGCGCGGTATCGACGCCGCTGCACTCACGCGACTGGCGCCGGACATCACGCCCTCGACCGCGAACGACCGCGCCACCGGCATGCCGCTGGAAACCAGGGTCGCGCTGGCAGAGGGCGCCCTGCGCGCCATGTCGCTGCGGCAGCAGTTCGCGCGCGTGGTGCTGTTCGTCGGGCACGGCGCCAGCTCGGTCAACAACCCGCATGCCAGCGGCCTGGATTGCGGGGCCTGCGGTGGGCACGCAGGCGATGCCAACGCACGGGTGGCGGCCGCCGTGCTGAACGACCGCGAGGTGCGCCAGGCCTTGGCGGGACGCGGCACGGTGATTCCCGACGAGACGCATTTCCTCGGCGCGCTGCACGACACCACCACCGACCAGGTGACGATCTTCGACACCGACGGCTTGCCGGCGACGCATGCCGACGACCTGGCCCGACTGCAGGCAGCGCTGGCCGAGGCCGGCCGGGTGACCCGGCAGGAACGTGCCGCCATCCTTACCTTGCACGACCGGCGCCCGGTCGAGCGCCAGCTCCTGGCGCGCAGCAGGGACTGGAGCGAGGTGCGGCCGGAGTGGGGCCTGGCCGGCTGCGCGGCCTACATCATCGCCCCGCGCAGCCGCACCGCGGGCCTCGACCTGGCGGGGCGTGCCTTCCTCAATTCCTACGACTGGCAGCGCGATGACGGCTTCAAGACCCTGGAATCCATCATGACCGCGCCGATGATCGTGGGCGCGTGGATCAGCCTGCAGTATTACGGCTCGGCGGTGGACAACCGGGTCTTCGGAAGCGGCAACAAGACGCTCCACAACGTGGTCGGCAAGCTGGGCGTGCTGGAGGGCAATGGCGGCGACCTGCGCACCGGCTTGCCATGGCAGTCGCTGCATGACGGCAAGCGCTATGTCCATGAGCCGCTGCGGCTGTCCGTCGTCATCGCCGCTCCGCTGGACGCCATCAACGCCATCGTCGCCAGGCATGAAGCCGTGCGGCACCTGTTCGACCACGGCTGGGCCCACCTGTTCGCCTTCGGCGACAAGCCAGGGTCCATGCATCGCTACACCGGCCATCTGACCTGGGAGGACGCGGCATGAACATCAAGGATCGGGAAGACATCAGGCTCTCCGGGAGTGCTGGCGTGCGCGACGCGGTGGATGCGCTGCGCCGCGGCGCCTTGATCGGCCTGCCGACCGAGACGGTCTACGGACTGGGCGCGGATGCCGGCAACCCCGCCGCGGTCGCGAAGATCTTCGCGGCCAAGCAGCGCCCGGCAGACCATCCGCTCATCGTGCACCTGCATCGGGCCGCCCAGTTGGCGCAGTGGGCGCGGGACATTCCCGCGCTCGCATGGAGCCTTGCCGAAGCCTTCTGGCCTGGCCCGCTCACGCTGGTGTTGCCCCGCGCCGCCACGGTGAGCGACGGCGTGACGGGCGGCCTGGATACGGTGGCGCTGCGCGTGCCCGCACACCCGCTGGCGCTGGACGTGCTGGAAGCGTTCGGCGGGGGGATCGCTGCGCCCTCTGCCAACCGGCACAAGAAGATCAGTCCGACCACCGCCCGGCACGTCCGGGAAGAGCTTGGCGATGCGGTCGAGGTGCTGCTGGATGGCGGCCCCTGCCGCGTGGGCATCGAGTCGACCATCGTCGATCTTTCCACCGGCCTGCCGCGGCTGCTCCGGCCCGGTGCGATCACCGGGGAGGACCTGGAGCGGGTGACCGGCAAGCCGGTCGAGTCGCCGGTGGACACCGCGATACGCAGCCCCGGCCGCATGAAGCTTCACTACGCCCCCAACGCCCGCGTGGTGCTGGCATCGATGGAACAGGTGCCCGAGCGCATCGCCGAATATGCCGCGCTCAGCGCTCGCGTGGGCGTGCTCTCCGCGCGGCGTGCCGAGAGCTGGCCGGCACAGGTGCCCTGGTTGTCCATGGGTCATTCTCCGGACCAGCAGGCGCAGCAGCTGTACCGGCGGCTGCGCGAAGCAGACGACATGGATCTCGCCGTGCTGATCGTGGTGCCGCCGGATGGCCGCGGACTGAACCATGCCCTGCGCGACCGGTTGTGGCGAGCGGCGGGCCTCGGCCATGCACTCGCGTGACGAGGATGCCTTCCCGGACACCAGCCATCTCGCACACCTGGAGAACGAGGCCGTTTTCATCCTGCGCGAGGCCGTGGCGCAGGCACGCAAGCCGGTGCTCCTGTTTTCCGGAGGCAAGGATTCCACCGTGCTCGCCCATCTCGCGCTGCGCGCCTTCCACCCCGCGCCGCCACCCCTGCCGCTGCTCCACGTCGACTCCACCTGGGAGTTTCGCGAGGTGCTCGCATTCCGCGACAGCTTTGCGCGCAAGCATGGGTTCCAACTGCACGTACACGCCAATGAACAGGGCCGCGCCGCCGGCGTGAATCCCTTCGACCATGGCGATGCCTACACCACGGCCATGCGCACGGATGCGCTGAAGCAGGCGCTGGACGACGGCGGGTACGACGTGGTCTTCGGCGGGGCGCGCCGCGACGAGGAAAAATCCCGGGCAAAGGAACGCGTGTTCTCGCTGCGCGAGCGCGGGCACACATGGAACCCTCGCCGGCAGCGGCCGGAGTTGTGGAACCTCTACAACACCCGGTTGGCCGAGGGGCAGTCGTTGCGCGTCTATCCGTTGTCCAACTGGACGGAAGCGGACGTCTGGCATTACGCCATGCTGAGGAAGGTCGAGCTGGTGCCTCTGTATTTCGCGGCCTGGCGACCGGTGGTTCAACGCGATGGCGTGCTCATCGTGGTGGACGAACCCGAGCGCATGCGCTTCCTGGCCGGCGAGACGACGAGTCGCCGCCACGTGCGTTTCCGTACCCTGGGTTGCTGGCCGGTGACCGGCGCCATCGAATCGACTGCGGCGGACCCAGCGGCCGTGTTGGCCGAAACCCTTGCTTCATCTGCATCCGAACGCCAGGGTCGGCTGGGTGGCCAGGATCCGGGTGCAAGCCTGGAAAGGCAGAAGCGCGAGGGTTACTTCTGATGCCATCGGATCGCGTCGTGATCGCCACCATGCACGGCAAGGAGGCGGTGATTGCCCCTCTGTTGCAGCGGGCCCTGGGTCTGCAGCCACTCTTGCCGGCCGGATTCGATACGGACCGGTTCGGCACCTTCAGCCGAGACATTCCCCGCCTCGATTCCCCGCATGCAACGGCAAGGGCCAAGATCGCGGCAGCCCTGGAGTGCGTGCCCGAGGCGCATGCCGGTGTTGCCAGCGAGGGCAGCTTCGGCCCCCATCCACAAATCCCGTTCGTGCCGATCGACAGCGAGCTGGTGATGCTTGTGGATCGTCGCGATGGCGTCGAAATCATCGGAACGCATGTCACGCCGCGCACCAATTACGCCCAGCGCGTGGTGGCGGATGCGCGCCTGGCCGTCGCCTTCGCCGAAGGCATCGGCTTTCCCCGGCATGGGGTGATCGTGACGGCTGCGGTTGACGGCAAGTCCCACCCGGCGCTCTTGCTGCGCAAGGACAACCTGAGCCGGGCGCAATTGCTGGCCAATGTCGTCGATGCCATTGCCATCAGCGGCGCGGCCTGCGTGGAAACGGACATGCGCGCATGCAGCAACCCGACGCGGATGCGTGCCATCAAACGCGCGACCATCGATCTCGTGCGGCGCTACCGATCCTGTTGCCCTCAATGCGGACGACGCGGATTCGTGCCCACCGAACGCATCGCCGGCCTGCCGTGCGGGGCCTGTCACGCACCCACCGACATGATCCGTGGCGTGGTCGCGATCTGCGCGGGCTGTGGTCATCGCCGCGAGCAATCGTTCGAGGCGGCGTGGGCCGATCCCGGGCGCTGCGATTTCTGCAATCCGTGACCCGCCACCCGGAGGTCGATGATCCGGAACGTGGCCTCTGGTGATGGCTTCTCCCGCATCCGGCCTGCTCGTGCCGTGGCGGGGATCAGCGCAATTCCTTCCTGCATCGCCGCAGGCATCCCTGAGGACTGGGGTGAGTTCAGCCCCCTCACGACCACGCCGGCATGCCCACGCCCGGAGCGATCCGCTTTTCACGAGCATGTCGCGCGATCCACAGCGTGCACATCGGTTCCGCACAAATTCAATCCAAAACTCGCGGCCAACCGTATAGACACTCGCGTCGGGGCATTTCCCAGCGCGAAGCAGGACTCTCTGCCCGAGGGTCTCGAACCGGTTTGTCCCCCTATTGGAGATGCCAACATGAAAGTTTTCCCCCTGATTGTCGCCGCTTGCGCCTTGGCTGTTGCCGGTGCCGGCAGTGCCCGGGCCCAGGATTACAGCGCGCCAGGCTTCTACGGCGCGGTGGGCTACAGCGGTGTCGCACCCAGGAGCAACAACGGCGTGCTGGCGGGCGCCTTCCAGTCCAGCATCGGCGATGACTGGGAGCCGACCCTCACGCTGGGCTATCGCTTCGCGCCGAACTGGGGCGCCGAGCTGTGGCTGCCGTTCGTGAAGTTCGAGCACGACGTGAAGCTCGATGGCGCGAAGTCCGCCACCATCAAGCACATGCCGCTGCTGCTCACCGCCCAGTACCACTTCCTCGCCGACCAGGCGTGGCAGCCCTTCGTCGCCCTGGGCTATGGCTGGGTGAACGTGAGCGACGAGCGCACCACGGGCCCCATCGCGGGCACGAACCTGGACGTGAAGGACGGCAGCGGTGTCGTCGGGCAGCTGGGCCTGGATTTCCACGCCACGTCGAACGTGTTCGTGCGTGCCGATGCGAAGTACTTCAACTGGAGCAGCGACGTGAGGCTCAACGGGGCGGGCATCGGCAAGGCGAAGGTAGACCCCTGGATCTACGGCATCAGCGTCGGCTACAGCTTCTGACGTCTGCTGCCGCCGCATCGCCTGAAACCGCCCGTCGTCCCGGCGCAAGCCGGGACTCCAGGTCTGTCGGACGCTGGATGCCTCATCTCGCCGGGACGACAAGCAGCTGGCCGCACGCCCGCCGGAGCGTCTCCATGCAGTGGTCCGGAGGGTTTGCCGGGTTCAGCGCAGCAATGGTTCCACCATCTGCAGGATGCCCCACAGGCTGGCGGCCCACACGGCCGTACGCAGGTAGGGGATGCCCACCACATAGATCGGCAGATACGCGACTCGCGTCCAGAAATAGACCTGCGCCCCGATCGCGGTGTGCGCATCGGTCTGCTGTGTCGCCATCACCGCCAAGGTCGCCGCGGCGAAGAAGGCGAAAGTCTCGAGGAAATTGTGGCTGGCGCGGGCGGCGCGTGCGGCGGGCCCGCGAAGCGGCTCGGGGTCGCCGTCGCGGTTGCCGACATTCCAGCGCAGGCCACGCTGCCATGTGCCCAGCGCGGCAGCGAACAGCACGTAAACGATCCCGAGCAGCACCGACCAGCCCAGCATCTGCAATTCAGTCGTCATCTCCAACTCTCCCGGCAGGTCCACAACGTCAAGACGCGGCCACGCACGCCACCGGCGGGCCATGGGTGTTGTACGTTGCCAGCCAGCCTATGGATGCACACGGGGCGTTCGCGGAGAAATGGTCCGGCAGCACGCAGGTGCCGGCGCCCCCCGCCCCTGCGGCATGCTTGGGCGGGGCGTCTTCACGGGATGCAGAGCATCGCTGTTCGATGATGCGGCTTTGCCACCCAGGAGGACGATCGATGAACATCAAACCGAGTCTGCTTGCGGTCGCCTGTGCGCTGGCGCTGGCCGCCTGCAGCGACAACTCGTCGTCGCCGACATCGGCGCCGGCCCCGTCCGCCACCACGACTCCGGCGGAGGCCCCGGTGACGATGACGCCCGCCCCGGCGGCTACCGCCGGCAGCATGACCAACGCGCCTGCCGGGTCAGCCATGGACACCAGCAAGGGCACCGCGGTGGTCACCGATTGCGCCACCGAGATCGAGGGTTCGGACGCGATGCAGTACAACGTGTCCTCGATCGTGGTGCCGTCGTCGTGCAAGGACTTCAAGATCACCCTCAAGCACACCGGAACCATGCCGGTTACCGCGATGGGTCATGACGTGGTGATCACCAAACAGTCCGACATGCAGGCGGTGGATGCGGACGGCGTCGCCGCGGGTGCAGCCTCCGGCTACGTCAAGGCCGATGATCCGCGTGTCATCGCGCACACCAGCCTGATCGGTGGCGGCGAGACCACCTCGGTGAGTTTCCCGGTCAGCAAGATCCAGAGCGGTGGCCCGTACGTGTTCTTCTGCAGCTTCCCGGGCCATGCGGCCCTGATGAAGGGCACCATCAGCGTGCAGTGATCTGTCGGCGCCGGGTTCCGTGCGAGCCCGGCGCGCTCAGGTGGCAGGGACTTGCCGTCCGTTCGCGATGGTGGCATCCAGCGTCGCCGCGACCTCGCGTTCCGGCACGGCGCCGACGATCTCCGCGCGGCCGATGCCGCGCCACAGGATCAGGCGCAGCTCGCCGGCCGTGTTCTTCTTGTCGAGTCGCATCCACTGCAGCAGTTGCTCCGTTTCCAGGCCGGGCGGGATCGCCAGCGGCAGGCCGAGTGCGTGCAGCAGGCGTTGCAGTCGCGCGGTGTCGCGCGGCTCGCTCATGCCGGAACGTTCGGACAATTGCGCGGCCAGCAGCATGCCGATCGCCACCGCCTCGCCGTGCAGCAGGCTGGCGTAGTGGCCCGCGGTTTCCAGCGCGTGGCCGAAGGTGTGGCCGAAATTGAGCAGTGCGCGTTCGCCTTGTTCGGTCTCGTCGCGCGCCACCACGCCGGCCTTGTACTGCACCTTGCGCGCGATGGCCTCCAGCACGGTGTCGACGTCGCGTGCGGCCAGCGCGTCGGCGTGCTGTTCCAGCCACGCGAAGAACGCCTCGTCGCCGATCGCCGCGCCCTTGACCACTTCGGCGAGGCCGGCGCGGTACTCGCGCGCGGGCAGGGTGGCGAGCGTGTCGATGTCGGCGATCACCGCGCGCGGCTGGTGGAAGGCGCCGGCCAGGTTCTTGCCCACCGGCAGGTTCACCCCGGTCTTGCCGCCGACCGAGGAGTCGACCATCGCCAGCAAGGTGGTCGGCATCTGGATGAAGTCGATGCCGCGCATCCAGCAGGCGGCACTGAAGCCGGCGAGGTCGCCGACCACGCCGCCGCCCAGTGCGATCACGCAGGCGTCGCGGGTGGCGCCGAGCTGGCCCAGCGCGTCCAGCACGCGGCCGACGTTGGCGAAGCTCTTGTGCACCTCGCCGTCGTCCAGCAGGAACGACGACCAGTGCAAACCCTCCAGCCCCGACTCGACCCGCGGCAGGTACAGCGGCGCCACCGTGGTATTGCTGACCACCAGCGCATGGCGCCCGCGCAGCAACGGGCGCCAGCGCGCGGGATCGTCGAGCAGCCCGCTGCCGATCCATACCGGGTAGCTGCGCAGGCCGAGCGAGACGTTGATGCTGTGCAGGGGCGGCTTGTTCATGCGTGGTGCGGGGGACAGGAAAGAGGGGCGCGTTGCCAGTGCGCATCGATCAGGGCAATGCAGCGCTCGCTGGCGGCGCCGACACTGCCATGGTGGCCGGGCACGGCGAGGTCGGCAAGTTCGCGGTAGATCGGCTCGCGCACGCTGGCCATCGCCTGCAGGCGCGCGAGGCGGTCGGGCACGGCCAGCAGCGGGCGACGATGGTCGCGTTCGAGGCGTTCGAGTTGCTGCTCCACGCTGGCCTGCAGCCACACCACGAAACCGCGCTGGCTCAGCCAGCGGCGGTTGTCGCTCGCCAGCACGGCACCCGCGCCGGTCGCCAGCAGCATGCCGCAGCGCTGGCCCAGCGCTTCCAGCTGCGCGCTCTCGCGCTGGCGGAAGCCGGCTTCGCCCTCGACCTCGAACACGGTGCTCACGTCCACGCCGCAATGCTGCTCGACCTCCTGGTCGAGATCGATGAACGAGAGCCCATAATGCACGGCGAGCCGCCTGCCGACCGAGGTCTTGCCGGCACCGGTCGGACCGACGATGAACAGGTTGCACGACGGATTCATGGCTTGATGCTAACAGGCGCCGGAGGAGGGCTGCGGTGAGCGAAAGGGTACTGCTGGCCGGTTGTGGCGATCTCGGTCTGCGCGTGGCGCAGCAGCTGCGCGGGCGCGGTGACGAGGTATGGGCATTGCGCCGGCACCCGCCTGTGGCAGGGGGCCCGGACATCCGCTGGCTGCAGGCGGACCTCACCCGGCCGGACAGCCTCGCCGCCTTGCCGCGCGCATTCACGCAGCTGGTTTACCTGCCCACGCCGGACCACCGCGACGCGGCAGCCTATCGCGCGACTTTCGTCGACGGGCTGCGCCATCTGCTGGCCGCGCTCGACGATGGCAGGTTGCAGCGTGTGCTGCTGGTTTCCTCCAGCGCGGTGTACGGCGCGCACGACGGCGACTGGGTGGACGAGGACACGCCGCCCGCCCCACCCGGTTTCAACGGCGCCACCTTGCTCGAGGCGGAGCGCTGGCTGGCCGCGCAACCGGTGTGCTCGGTGGTGCTGCGCCTGGCCGGGCTGTACGGGCCGGGGCGAACCCAGCTGTTCGAGCGCCTGCGCGCCGGCACGGTGCAGGTGCCGCGGGCCGCGCCGCACTGGGCCAATCGCATCCATGTGGACGATGCGGCCGCGGCGATCGCGCACTTGCTGGCGCTGCCCGATCCGCAGGCGTGCTATCTCGGCGTGGACGACACGCCGCTGCCGCTCGACGTGCTGCACGATCATCTGGCGCGACTGCTCGGCGTACCCCCGCCGGCCGCCGGCGCGCCGCCGCCGGGCATCGGCAGCAAGCGGCTGAGCAATGCGCGGCTGCGCGCCAGCGGCTTCGCGCCGCGCTGGCCGGATGCGCGCCTCGGCTACGCCGCGCTGCTCGACAGCTGATCTTCGTTCCACCCGCCATCCAGGAGAGCGCCATGACTGCATCCATCCCGCATCACCAGGTCAGCACCGGCAACGACATCCCCGGTTGCCGCATCGTGCGCTCGTTCGGCATCGTGCGCGGCATTACCGTGCGTTCGCGCAGCGTGGTCGGCAACCTCGGCGCCGCGCTGCAGACCATCGTCGGCGGCAATATCTCCATCTACACGGAACTGTGCGAGAAGGCGCGCGAGGAAGCCTTCGAACTGATGCTGCAGCATGCCGCCGCGATGGGCGCCAACGCCGTGGTGGCGATGCGCTACGACGCCAACGACGTGGCCCAGGGCGTCACCGAAGTGCTGGCCTATGGCACCGCCGTGCAGGTGCAGCCCGCCTGAATGCATGACGCGGTGCGGCTTGTGCCGCGTCGTGCGTGCGGGCCAGACTCGGGCTTCGGGACAGGGAGCGCCGCGTGCCGCTTGCACGCCCGGACGGGAGGTTCACGCCATGTCAGTAGCCAAGGTCATCGAGATCAACGCGTCGTCGAAGCAGGGCATCGAGGATGCCGTGCAGCACGGGTTGCGCAAGGCCGGGGAATCGGTGAAGAAGATCAAGGGAGCCTGGATCAACGAGATCAAGGTGGTCACCGCCGACGACGGCAGCGTCACCGAGTGGCGCGTCAACATGAAGGTCAACTTCGTCGTCGACTGAGGGCGCGCGGCGTCAGGGCGGCGCCTCGACGCTGCCCTGTCAGCCGTGCGTGAGGCCGGTCACGTGGCGGTCGTCGTCGTACTCCACCACCGTGTCGGCCAGCGCCGGCAGCGTCGCCAATGCGTGGCGGCTGAGGCGTTCGAAGTGCATCAGGAAGCGGCCCATGCTGGCCGCGTCCATCGCCAGCGGGGCGTGGCGTGCGACCAGTTCCTCCTCCTGCTCGCCGCGCCAGCGGCGCACGATGTCCCAGTTCGGTGCCTGCAGCACGATCAGCGCGTCGAACTTGCGCCATAGCGGCTGGTAGCCGCGCAACTGCTTGTTGACCCAGCGCCGCCAGGCGCCGTCCGGATCCTCGTCGCGTTCCAGTGCATTGATCGGCCGGGCCAGCGCCGTCAGCGGCTGCGGCCGGATGCCCAGCGCCCAACCTTCCACGATCACCAGCGCGGGTCGCTTGGTGATCCGCGGCCAGCGCGAGGGCGGCAGGCGCGTGTCGCGGCCCTTGTCGAAGCGCGGATGGGTCACCGCCAGCCGGGCGGAGGCGTGCGGCACCGCCGCCAGCACCGACAGCAGCAGCTCGATCTCGTGGGTGCCCGGCACGCCGCGCGAACGCAGCAGCGGGTGCACGTCGCGCGCCAGCGCCTCGCGCTCGCTGCGGGCGTAGTAGAAATCGTCCAGCGAGAGCACCTCGGTGTCCCAGCCGCGCGCCTTGGCCTGCGCCTTCATGACTCGCGCCAGGGTGCTCTTGCCGCTGCCCTGCAGGCCCGACAGGCCCAGGATGTAGGGCCTGCGCGAGCGCGCAATGCGCCCGGCGTACTGGTCCAGAAGGTGTCCGGCCAGCGCCTCGTTCTGCTGCTGCGCCAGCGACATCATCGGCGGCGACTCCCGGCCTGGCCCGGGCCGGCACGACGGCAGGCTGGCGCATGGCCATTGCCGCCATTTTCACCTTGCGTGGAGAAGCATCGCGCCGTTGCCGCCGGGGGCGGGATGCGGGGTGCGGGGATCATTGCACTATCATCGGACAGTTTCATTCGCTCCATGATGGCGCGCTTTGGCCACGACGCAAAAGGGAAGTTTCACACATCATGCTCAAACCTGAAATCCTGGACACTTTCATCCGGCTGCTGGACGAGGCCAAGGCCAGCGGCGACCCCGAACCCACGGCGATGAACCTGGCCACCGCGGAAAGCGCCGGCCGGGTCGCCTCGCGCATCGTGCTCCTGAAGGGCGTCGACGAGCGCGGCTTTCGCTTTTTCAGCAACTACCAGAGCGACAAGGGCGGCCAATTGGAGGCGCACGCGCAGGTCGCGCTGTGCTTCCACTGGAAACACGTGCGCCAGGGCGTGCAGGTGCGCGTCGAGGGAGTCGCGCGGAAACTGCAGGAGGAGGAGTCCGACGCCTACTTCGCCAGCCGCCCGCGCGGCAGCCAGATCGGCGCCTGGGCCTCGCTGCAGTCGCAGACCCTGCCCGACCGCGAGACCTTCGAGCGGCGCGTGCAGCACTACGAGGAGGAGTTCGCCGGGCGCAACGTCAGCCGGCCGCCGCACTGGGGCGGTTACCTGGTGGAGCCGGACATGATCGAGTTCTGGTATGGCGCCGAGTTCCGCCTGCACGAGCGCGTGCGCTGGAGCCGCCACGGGCAGACCTGGACGTCCCGGATGCTGTACCCGTGAGCGCGTCGGCGGTGGTGGTGGCGCAGCGCGAGTTCGTGGTCGACACCCGCGGCCGCGGCTTCCACGACATCACCGCCGAAGTCGCCGATGCGGTCGCGGCCAGCGCGGTGCGCATCGGCACCGCGCTGGTGTTCACGCCGCACACCAGTTGCTCGCTGCTGCTCGGCGAGAATGCCGACCCCGCCGTGCGCGCCGACCTCGAGCGCTGGTTCGCCCGCGCGGTGCCGGACGGCGATCCGCTCTTCCGGCATGACGCCGAAGGCCCCGACGACATGCCCGCGCACGTGCGCTCGATCCTCACCGGGGTCAGCCTCGGCGTGCCAGTGCGCAACGCCGCGCCGACGCTCGGCACCTGGCAGGGCATCTACCTGTGGGAACACCGCCACGCCGCGCACCGGCGCCGGGTGGTGGTGACCGTGACGGGCATGCCGACGGACTGATCTCGCTCAGAGCAGCCGCATCAGTTCCTTCATCAGCGGCAACCGGCGCACGCGCACGGCGCTGGCGCGGAACACGGCATTGGCCAGCGCGGGCGCGACGCTGGGCATCGCCAGGAAGCTCGCGCCACTGGGGTCGCGGTCGCCGGGCACGGTGATCACTTCCACCTCGCGCGGCAGCTCGGTCATGGTGGCCAGCAGGTAATCCTTGTAGCCGTGCTGCTGGACCTGGCCATCCTTGAAGGTGATCGCCGGGTGCAGCGCGAGCGACAAGGCGTCCAGCGTGGCGCCGGCGATCTGTCCTTCCAGGCCCAGCGGATTCACCACGCGACCCACGTCGACGGCGCACGCCACACGGCGGACCACCAGCGTCTGGCCTTGCAGAGCGACCTCGATGGCATGCGCCACGTAGGCGCCGTCGACGTGCCAGCAGGCGAGGCCCAGGCCGTTGATGCTGTGCAGCCAGTTCTTCCACACGATGCGGTCGGCGACCAGTTGCAGCACGTTGCGAAGGCGGCCGACGTCGAGCACGGCGTCGCCGCCCAACGGCAGCTGGCGCGGTTCGCCGAGGATGCGCAGCCGCGTCTTCAGCGGATCTTCGCGCAGCTGGTGGGCGATCTCGTCGATGAAGCTTTCCACCGCGAACGCGTTGCTGAGATGCGGCATGCCGCGGAACGGTCCCCGCGGCATCGCCGAGGCCTGCGCGTACCAGTCGCTGCGGTAGTTCGGCACCAGGCCGGCGGGCAACTGGTCGGCGCGCAGCTCGGAGCGCCACAGTCGATCTTCCGGCACGCCGCGCAGGCTCGCCGCCGAGGCGCTGACCATGCGCTGGTTCCAGCCGATCAGCCGGCGCTTGCGGTCGACGACGGCGTTTAGCTGGTGCACGCAGCCGGAGCGGTAGAAGTCGTGGCTGAAATCCTCGTCGCGGGTCCACAGCAGGCGTATCGGCTTGCCGACCGCCTGCGCCAGGATCACCGCCTCGGCGACGAAATCGTGGTCCAGCCGGCGACCGTAACCGCCGCCCACGCGCGGCACGCGGATGTCGATCTGCGCCGGCTGCAGCCCGGTCAGGCGCTGCACCACCGCCCAGGCTTTCTGCGGCGCCTGGGTCGGCACCACCAGGCTGGCGCGATCCTTGTCCAGCCGCACCAGGCAGTTCATCGGCTCGGCGGTGGCGTGCGCCAGCCACGGCTGCACGTAGGTGGCCTGCAGGCGGCGCGCGGCTTTCTTGCCGGCGGCGTCGACGTCGCCGTCGTCGCGCACGCGCGTGGTCGGCGCATCGGTGCCGGCGAGCGTGGCCAGCGCCTGTTGCTCCAGCGCGCTGCTGCTTTCGCCGCCGCCTGCGCCGGGCTTCCATTCGAGCTTGAGCTTGGCGCGGCCCCGCAGCGCAGCCCAGGTGTCGGTGGCCAGCACGGCGACGGCCGGGGCGATCACCGTCATGCCGCGCGGCTGGCCCGGCTCGGGCTTGAGCTGGATCACCTTGACCACGCCGGGCTGCGCCAGCGCGTCGCCGGTGTCGATGCGCGCCAGCGTGCCGTCCGGCCACGGGCAGTGCACCAGCACGGCGACCAGTGCATCGCCGAGATGCTCGTCGATCGCGTAGCGCGCCTGGCCGGTGACGATGGCATGCGCGTCCACGTCGCCGGCGGGCCGGCCGATCAGCTGGTAGCTGCTGGCGGCCTTCACCGGTGGCGCCTGCGTGGGCAGCGCGACCTGGCTGGCGTCGGCGGCGAGACTGCCGTAGGTGGCCCGGCGCCCGTCGGGCGCGATCACGGTGCCCGCATCGCAGCGCAGCCGGCTGGCGGAAACGCCGAGCCGTCGCGCCGCCGCCTGCAACAGCAGCCAGCGCGCCAGAGCGCCGACCTGGCGCAGGTCGCGCCACGCGGCCGGGATGGAATTGCCGGTACCGCCCACCTGGTGGCCGTAGGTCCACTTCGGCCGGCCGTTGTCATTGCTGACGCCCAGCCCCAACGCAACCACGCGGACCCGCTCCCAGTCGGCGTCGAGTTCGTCGGCGATGATCCGCGGCAAGGCCGTGGCCACGCCGGTGCCGGTATCCGGGTCGCGCGCACCGATCAGCACCAGGCCGTCGGCGTCGATGCGCACATAGGCGCCGAGGTCGTGGAAATCGTTGCCGAGCAGCGCTGGCGGCAACGGAGCGTCGGCGGCGTCGGCCAGGCGGATGCCGACCACCAGCGCACCGGCGGTGCCGGCCAGCACCTGCAGGAATCGACGGCGATCGAGGCGGATCGTGGAGTTGCCGCCCTCGCTGCTCACGACTGGCCCGCCTTGCCGGCCGCCGCCCGCTTGATCGCGCGGCGCACGCGGGTCTGGCAGCCGCAGCGGCACAGATTGGGCAACTGGTCGATGTCGTCGTCGCTCGGCTTGGGCTTGCGCCGCAGCAGCGCCACGCCGGCGATCAGCCAGCCCGGCGTGCAGTAGCCGCAGCCGATCGCGTCCTCGTCGATGAAGGCCTGCTGCAGCGGATGCAGGCTGTCGTCGCCGCCGGCCAGCCCCTCCACCGTGGTGATCGACTTGCCGGCCAGCGTCTGCATCGGCGCCGTGACCGCGGAAACCGCCGCGTCCGCCACCAGCACGAGGTCGGCGCCGTTCTCGCCGTGCGCGCCGCCGTACTTGGTGCCGGTCAGCCGCAACACGTCGCGCAGGTACCACAGCAGCGGCATCTGCGGGTCGCCGGTGTGCCGGTAATGCTCGCCGTTGATCTGCACATCGATGCCCTCGCGCGCCTTCTCCGGCACGATGGCGCTGGCCGGTTCGGCCGGCAGGATGTGGGATTGGAGCATCGGGACTTCTCCGCGGATCGTCTGCCTATTGTGGCATTGCCGTGTGGCCGCAGCAGCCCCGCAGCCACATGCCGTTCATCGTCGACGGCGGCGAGCGGTGCGCCGGGCCGGCGTCACGCGCCGCGGTGCTGCTCGCCCAGGCGGCGCCAGATGCCGTACACCGGGATGCCCGCAGCCATGATCAGCAGGCCCATGCCCGCGTTGCGCGGGTTGTCGAGCAGGGTGGCCACCACCACCGCGCCAACCGTCGCGATGAACAGCCACGGCAGCCACGGGTAGCCGGGCACGCGGAAGCCGGGGTTGGCTGGATCGTGCCGGCGATACCAGAACAGCGTGGCCACGCCCACCGCGCAGGCCAGCCAGTCGCCGAAGGTGGCGTAGTCCAGCAACTGGCCGTAGCCGCCCGAAAGGGCCAGCACGATGGCCCAGCCGGTCAGCAGCAGCAGCGCGGTGTTCGGCGTGCGCCAGCGCGGATGCAGCCGCGCCACCGCGCGGAAGAACAGCCCGTCCTCGCCCATCACCTGCAGCACCCGCGCACCGGCAACCAGGGTGATATTGCAGAAGCCGAGGGTGGAGATCGCCACGCCCAGCGCGATCACCTTCGCGCCGACCGGGCCGGCCACCTGCTGCATCACGTCCGCCGCCGGCGCACTGCTGGCGGCGAGCCCGGCGTGACCGAGCACGGCGAGGTAGGCCACGTTGACCAGCGCGTAGGCGCCGATCACCAGCAGCATGCCCAGGGTCAGCGCGCGCGGCAGCGTGCGCTGCGGGTCGCGCACTTCGCCGGCCAGGTTGTTGAGGTAGGTGAAGCCGGAGTACGCGAACAGCACCGGCAGCGCCGCGCTGATGAAGCCGACGCCGTGGCGCGCCGGATCGGCGGCCAGCACCTGGCCGTGGCCGGCGCCGGCGAGGAACAGGCCGCACACCACCAGCACCGCCACCGCCAGCAGCTTGAGCAGGGCGAACAGGTTCTGGATCTGCGCGCCGAGGCGGATGCCGAACAGGTTGATGCCGCCGACGAAGACCAGCGCGCCGACGGTCAGCGGCAGCGCCCAGGCCGGCGGCAGCCCGAACAGCGAAGCGGCGTAGCTGGCGAAGATCGTCGCCACCGCCGCGCTGGAGCCGGAGTAGATCACCAGCAGCATGGTCCAGCCGAACAGGAAGCCGGCCAGCGGCCCGAACGCCTCGCGCAGGTAGACGTAGGTGCCGCCCGCGTGCGGCCGGCGCGCGCCGAGCTCGGCGTAGCACAGCGCGCCGATCAGGGTGAGCACGCCGGCGGCCACACACATCAGCAGCAGCGCCAGCCCCGACTCGGTGCGCTGCGCCACGATGCCGGGGTTGAGGAAGATCCCGCCGCCGATGATGCCGCCGACCACGATCAGGGCGGCGTCCCATGGGCGCAGGCTGCGCAGGTAGCTGCCGGAGGGATGGGCTGAGGGCATCGGTCGGGTCATGTGGATGGCGGCGCGACAGCATGGCGGCGCGCCGCGCGTTCGGCAAGGCGGCGATGATCAGTCCGCGGCCGGAAACAGCAGTTCGCCGCGCACGCCGATGACGCAGGCTCCGCCGATGGTGACGGCGCCGGTGGCTGCGTCGCGCGCCACATCGACCAGGCCGTCGCGACCCACCTCGCGCCCCTGGCTGGCGCGATAGTTCAGGCCATGGCCGTCACGATCGCCGCGCGCGCCGAGCCAGGCCATGATCGCCGCATTGGCGCTGCCGGTGACCGGGTCCTCCGGGATGCCGTCGGCGGGACAGAAGGCGCGCACCGCCATGGCCGCGACACCGGAACGTTCATGCCCGAACACACTGACGCCGACCGCGTCGTGCCGGAGGCACAGCGCCGCCAGCGCCGCCATGTCCGGCAGCAGCGCGCGCACCGGTGCCGCCTCGCCCAGGTTGCACAGGATCCAGTGCGGTCCGTTGTCGACCAGGACGACGTCGTCGCGCGCAAGTTCCACCCGCAATGCAGATGCGAGCTGCGCGCGCAGGGCATCATCGATCTCGCCCAACCGGGCCGGCGGCGCCTGCACGTGGATGATCCGTGTCGGGCCGTCGCCGACCACCTGCACCGGCAGCAGGCCGGCCTCGCACTGCTGGGTCAGTCTGCGCTTGCCGGCATCGACCAGCCCCGCCTCGATCGCTGCATACGCGCTGCCCACACTGGGGTGGCCGGCGAACGGCAACTCCTGGCGCGGCGTGAAGATGCGCACGCGGTAGTCTGCCTGCGGCTCGGTAGGCGGCAGCAGGAAACTGGTTTCGGAGAGGTTGGTCCAGCGCGCGATGCGCTGCATCGCTGCGCCATCCAGCCCCTCGGCGTCCACCACGACGGCCAGCGGGTTGCCGTTGAGCAGGCGGTCGGCGAAAACGTCCAGTTGCAGGAAACGGCGTGCTGGCATGGCGGTTCCGGGGGAGGGAGTCGCCGGAAGATCGCATTGATGGCGTTCGCCGACAAGCCGGCGAACCGGCCCGCGCATTCGGCGCGGGCCGGGGCGTTCGCTCAGAAGCCCACGCGCAGGAACGTGTCGAAATTGGCCACGTCCAGGGTGCCGATGCCGGCGCCCGGGTTGTAACGGCCATTGCCGGCGTAGAACCAGTTGTCGCCGGCACTGATGCGGTTGAACGCCGACCACTTGCCGTAGCCGAAGAGGTTCTGCAGCAGGTACATGTGCGGGTTCCACAGGCCGATGCGATGGCCCGTGCTCTGCCGCAACAGCGCGGTGATGCCGTTCAACTGCGGTGCGACGAAGCTGGTGCCGCCGGAGCTGTACAGGCCGCCCTGGAACACCAGCAGGTAGCCGGTTTCCGGATCCGCGTTGAGCGAGATGTCCGGCAGGTTGCGACCCTTGAAGTTGCCGGGCAGCTTCAGGTAGGTGTACGGGCCGGTGGCCGGATCGTTGTAGGTCAGCTCCTGGTTTTTCTCGCTGCGCTCCATGCCGCTGGTGAAGAGCTGGTACATCGGCTGGCGCCAGTAGACGCTGACGCCACCGCCGCCGCCGACCGAGAACACATAGTCACGGCTGGGCACGAACGGCAGCAGGTAATCCCAGCCCCACACGCTCTCCTGGTCGATCGACAGCACCACCTGGCCGGAGGAGTTGACGAACTTCACCGGCACCGTGGTGCCGCCGGCAGCGGTGATGTACGGATCAGACGCCGGGGCATCGACGGTGAGCGGTGCGCTGAACTCGCCCGGTCCGTCGCCGGCGCCGAGGGCGCGTACCGTGTCGTAGGCGCCGGAGTCGCCGCTGGCGGCGAACATCGACTGCCCCTGCGCGGCTGCTTCCAGGAAAATCTGGTGATAGGCACGCAGGTCGCCGACGTCGGTGGTGTCGGTGTTGCGCGCGCCGTCCACGTTCAGCGCCGCGAAGTTGAAGATCTCGCCCAGGCCCCAACTGGCCGAGATGCTGTCCGCCCGGTTGTCGGAGACCGCGCGGGCGAACGCGTCGACGAAGCCGGAGCCGGCGTTCGGCGCGTCGTAGACGATGATGTTGGCCTGCGGCGCCAGCCCGCCGGCCTGCTGCACGTCGAGCGTGGTCTCGTCCGCGCCGTTGGTGCCGCCGCCGCCATCGACATGCACCTGGGTGATGCGGTTCGGCTTGGTGTCGAGCCCGATCGCGGTCCAGTAATCCTCCGCGTCAGACGGGTCGAAGGTGGCCAGGGTGACGATCGCCAGGGTCGAACCCTTGCCGGTGATGCCGCGCCGGTACAGCGGGTTGATGTTGTACAGGTTGGCCACGTCGCCCACGGTGTACTGGCCAGGCACCCCGGTGGCGGTGGGGTTGCCGGTCGCTGCCGCACGTGCCTGCGCCGACAGCGTGGTCGGCGGGTTGGCCAGCCGCAGGTTGGTCACCGGCAGCTTCGACGTGTGGTGCGGCACGTAATGCCACTCGTTGCTGAGGCCGCTGGCCAGGATCACGTTGTCGCCCAGGCCGACCGGCATCACCAGCGGACGCGCCGGGCGATGGAAGCGCTGGCCCGTCTTGCGCGACACGTAGTTGTGCACCGGCGTGCCGAACAGCTGGCTGAACTGGCCGATCGTGCCGCGCACACTGATTACCAGGTGGTTGTCCAGCAGCTCGCCCTGCAGCCCATGCTGGCTCAGGTAGCCCTGCACTTTGGCGATTTGCGCATCGGTGGCGCCGTAGCGCTCGGCGAACTGCGCCGTGGTGAGGAACTTCTGGAAGTTCGCGCTGCCGGGCGTGGCGGTCTGACGAACGTAGTTTTCAAGCTCGGCCTCGTGGCGCAATCGCAGCACGAGGCTGACGGTGACGCTCTGGTCGGTGGGTGCCAGGCCCTGGTCGGTGACGGCCTGCAAACCCGCGGCGGAGACCGAGGTGGCCACACCGGCCAGCATGGCCGCGAGGCTGATGGCGAGAACTTTCCTGCGCAATTTGAAGTGCATGAGTGCTTCTCCCTGGAGTGGACAGGGCTGGCTGGAAAGCGGGTGCACTTTCGGCAGGCAACGAACGGAAGGTGGCGGCGCTTTGAAGCTCAGCCCTGCGTTTCACGTGCGAATTGCAACTTCCCCAGCGACGTCGTCAGTTCCCCCTGACGACCGGCGTTGCGCCGCTCGCGCGAGATTAGTACCAAGTGCCTGCCGAGATAAAGAAGCCCGGGTGCCTTCGTCCGCAGGCCGGCCTGCACTGCGTCCGGCCGGGTTTTGCCGCCGGTGGCCGGTGCGGCACAATGGCGGTTTTCCCGGTCTGCCCACAGCGAATCCATGGCCTCCATCAAGCAAGAAGACCTGATCCAGTCCGTCGCCGACGCGCTGCAGTACATCAGCTACTACCACCCGGTCGACTACATCAAGAGCCTCGCCGCCGCGTACGAGCGCGAGGAATCGCCCGCCGCGAAAGACGCCATGGCGCAGATCCTGATCAACTCGCGCATGGCCGCCGAAGGCCACCGGCCGCTGTGCCAGGACACCGGCATCGTCACCGTGTTCCTGAAAGTCGGCATGAACGTGCGCTGGGACGACGCCACCATGAGCCTGGAGGACATGGCCAACGAGGGCGTGCGCCGCGCCTACCTGGACCCGGACAACAAGCTGCGCGCCAGCGTGCTGGCCGACCCCGCCGGCAAGCGCATCAACACGAAGGACAACACGCCATCGGTGGTCAACATGACGATCGTGCCCGGCGACACCGTCGAGGTGATCGTGGCGGCGAAGGGCGGCGGCTCCGAGGCGAAATCGAAATTCGCCATGCTCAACCCGTCCGACTCGATCGTCGACTGGGTGCTCAAGACGGTGCCCACGATGGGCGCCGGCTGGTGCCCGCCGGGCATGCTCGGCATCGGCATCGGCGGCACCGCCGAGAAGGCGATGCTGATGGCGAAGGAGGCGCTGATGGAGTCGATCGACATCCAGGAACTGATCGCGCGCGGTCCGGCCAATCGCGCCGAGGAACTGCGCATCGAGCTGTTCGAGAAGGTCAACGCGCTGGGCATCGGCGCGCAGGGGCTGGGCGGCCTTACCACCGTGCTCGACGTCAAGGTGAAGGATTTCCCCACCCACGCGGCGAACCTGCCGGTGGCGCTGATCCCGAACTGCGCCGCCACCCGCCACGCGCACTTCGTGCTGGACGGCTCCGGTCCGGTGATGCTCGATCCGCCGTCGCTGGAAGACTGGCCCAAGCTCACCTACGACGCATCGAAAGGCCGCCGGGTGAACCTCGACACGGTGACGCGCGAGGAAGTGGCAAGCTGGAAGCCGGGCGAGACGCTGCTGCTCAACGGCAAGCTGCTCACCGGCCGCGACGCCGCGCACAAGCGCATGGTCGAGATGCTCAACCGGGGCGAGCCGCTGCCGGTGGATTTCAGCGGCCGCTTCATCTACTACGTCGGCCCGGTCGATCCGGTGCGCGAGGAAGTGGTCGGCCCGGCCGGCCCCACCACCGCCACGCGCATGGACAAGTTCACCGAACAGGTACTGGCGCAGACCGGCCTGCTCGGCATGGTCGGAAAGGCCGAGCGCGGCCCCGCCGCGATCGAGGCGATCAGGAAGCACCGCTCGGTGTACCTGATGGCGGTGGGCGGCGCCGCGTACCTGGTCTCCAAGGCGATCAAGGCCTCGCGCGTGGTCGGCTTCGCCGACCTGGGCATGGAAGCGATCTACGAATTCACCGTCGAGGACATGCCGGTGACCGTGGCCGTCGACTCGGGCGGCAGCTCGGTGCACCAGACCGGTCCGCGCGAGTGGCAGGCGAGGATCGGCAAGATCCCCGTCTTCATGCAGTAAAGGCAGTGCGCGACCGCACGCGTTTGCCTCCTTCCCCCTCCGGGGGAGGATTGAGGAGAGGGAGTTTCAGGATCACCTCAGCTCTCCATCGAAAACCCGAACACCCCGCAGGGCGGGCACTGCCCGCCGCCCCGCACGAGGCAAAGGAAGGGCCGGAGGGTACTGCCCGCATACGGCAAACAGCAGTCTAGACGTCCAAACGAGTCGTCCTCGAAAAACCATTTGCAATTCCAATGCCGCAGCGCAACACTGACTGAACAACCATCCCCTGACAGCGAACCCCCGTGACCTCGCCAACCTCCGCGCCGCTGCCCGCCGACGCTCCCTGGATCGTGATGAAGTTCGGCGGCACCAGCGTCGCCACGCTTCCTCGCTGGCAGAACATCCGTGAGCTGGTCGCCAGCCGCCGCGCCGAAGGCGCGCGCGTGCTGGTCGTCGTTTCCGCGCTGACTGGCATCACCGACGCGCTGAAACAACTGTGCGGCGAGGGCGGGCAGGACAAGCGCAAGGCGGCGGCCGGCGCGATCGCGCAACGCCACTACGACCTGCTGGAGCACATGCAGCTGGCGTTGCCGGACACGCTCGGCGAGCGGCTGGGCGAGCTGGCGCGGCTGGCCGAGGACGGCCCCGCGGCGCGCGGCGAGCTGGCCTGGCAGGCGCAGGTGCAGGCGCACGGCGAGCTGATGTCCAGCGCGCTCGGCGCGGCGTTCCTCAGCCACAGCGGCCTGCCCACGCAGTGGCTGGACGCGCGCGACTGCCTGGCGGCGGTGGCGCTGCCGAACCAGAACGAGCGCACCCGGCTGCTGTCGGCAATGGTCGAGGCGAAGCCCGATCCGGCGCTGGCGGCGCGGCTGGCCGCGCTGGGCGAGGTGTTCATCACCCAGGGCTTCATTGCGCGCGAGACGCATGGCCGCACCGTGCTGCTCGGCCGCGGCGGCTCGGATACCTCGGCCGCCTATTTCGGCGCATTGCTGAAGGCGCAGCGGGTGGAGATATGGACCGACGTGGCCGGCATGTTCACCGCCAACCCGCGCCAGGTGCCGGGCGCCCGCCTGCTGCAGCGGCTGGATTACGAGGAGGCGCAGGAAATCGCCTCGACCGGCGCCAAGGTGCTGCATCCGCGCTGCCTGTCGCCGCTGCGCGAGCCGCGTGTGCCGCTGCTGATCAAGGACACCAACCGGCCCGAACTCGACGGCACCGTGATCGGCCCGGAGGTGCGCGCGCATGCACCCAGCGTCAAGGCGATCAGCGCGCGCAAGGGCATCACCCTGGTCTCGATGGAGTCGGTCGGCATGTGGCAACAGGTCGGCTTCCTCGCCGACGTGTTCGCGCATTTCAAGCAGCACGGCCTGTCGGTGGACCTGATCGGTTCGGCCGAGACCAACGTCACCGTGTCGCTCGATCCCACCGAGAACCTGCTCGACTCCGACGCGATCGCCGCGCTGGCCAGCGACCTGGCCAAGGTGTGCCGGGTCAAGGTGATCGCGCCGTGCGCGGCGATCACCCTGGTCGGCCGCGGCATGCGCTCGCTGCTGCACACCTTGTCCGGCGTGCTGGCCGAGTTCGGCCAGCTGCGCGTGCACATGATTTCGCAGTCGTCGAACAACCTGAACCTGACGTTCGTGGTGGACGAGGAAGTGGTTGATGCGCTGCTGCCGCATCTGCACGACTTGCTGATTGGCGCCGGCGCCCTGCGCACGGACGACAGCGCGCTGTTCGGCCCCAGCTGGCAGATGCTGTATGGCGGCGGCGAAATCGTTCCCGCCGTGCCGGCATGGTGGCGCCAGGCGCAGCGTCCGCGCCTGCTGGAACTGGCCGCCGAAGCCACGCCGCGCTACGTCTACCACCTGCCCACGGTGCGCCAGCAGGCGCGCGAGCTGAAATCGCTGGCGGCGGTGGATCGGCTGCACTACGCGGTGAAGGCGAACACGCATCCGGCGATCCTGCGCGCGCTGGCGGCGGAGGGCTTCGCGTTCGAGTGCGTGTCGCCGGGTGAACTGAAAGCGGTCGCCGCGGTGGTGGCGGAATCGGTGCCGCTGCTGTTCACGCCGAACTTCGCGCCGCGCGAGGATTACGTCCATGCGCTGGGCACCCGCGCCAGCGTCACGCTGGACGCGTTGCATCCGCTGCAGCACTGGGGCGAGCTGTTCCGCGGTCGCGAGATCGTGTTGCGGGTCGACCTGGGCCGCGGCCTGGGCCACCACGAAAAAGTGCGTACCGGTGGCAGCGCCAGCAAGTTCGGCCTGCCGCTGGATCAGTTGCCGACATTCCTGCAGCTGGCCGATGCGCATGGCGTGGCCGTGCGCGGCCTGCACGCGCATCTTGGCTCGGGCGTGCTCGACGCCGCGCATTGGGGCGAGGTGTATGCGCAGTTGGCCAGCCTGGCCGAGCGCATCGCCAGCGTGGTGTTCCTCAACATCGGCGGTGGCCTCGGCGTGCCGGCGCACCCGGGCGAGGCGCCGCTGGACATCGCTGCGCTCGACCGTGCGCTGCGTGAGGTCAAGGCGGTCTATCCGCAATACCAGCTGTGGATGGAGCCGGGCCGTTACCTGGTCGCCGACGCCGGCGTGCTGCTGACGCGGGTGACCCAGCTGAAGGACAAGGGCGGCTTCCGCTACCTCGGCGTGGACACCGGCATGAACAGCCTGATCCGCCCCGCGCTGTACGACGCCTGGCACAAGATCGTCAACCTCACCCGGCTTGGCGAACCGGCCACCGCGCTTTACCAGGTGGTCGGCCCGATCTGCGAGTCGGGCGACGTGCTGGGCACCGACCGCCGACTGCAGGAGGCGGCCGAGGGCGACGTGATCCTGATCGCGCAGGCCGGTGCCTACGGCAAGGTGATGTCCTCGCATTACAACCTGCGCGACGAGGCCGACGAGGTGGTGATCGACGACTGATCCGGAGCGCGCCTGTCCCGCTCTTTGGCCGGCGAAAGCCATCGAACGGGCACCGCCTGAAGCTAGAATCAGCCTGTTCGCTCCCGACGATGCGGGCGATGGAGAAAGATGTGAGCAACACGATGCAACCGCGCCTCACCCGGGTCTTCCGCTTCGTGCGTGCGAGCTACACCGACGGCGTGGCCGAGCTGGCGTATGCGTTCGACGACGGCGAGGAACTGGTCGAGACGATCCGCTTTCCGCAGGCGCCGGCGGTTCCCGCCGAGCGGCGCGCGGCGTTCGATGCGGCGCTGAAACTGCTGCACCTGGTCGCCGGCGTCAGCTACTACAAGGCCGGCGTGCCGCCGAAGATCGAGCTGGCCGATGGTCCGCTCGACGATGCCACCGCCGAACTGCTGGAACAGCTGTACCTGCACGGGCTGGCCGAGTTCGCCTATCGCAACGGGCTGGACCTGCGCGGGCGGATCAACTTCCCGCGTGGCGGCAGCACGCCCACGGTCGGCGCGCTGGAGTTGCCCAAACGCACCCTGGTGCCGATCGGCGGCGGCAAGGATTCGCTGGTGGCGGTGGAGGCGATCAAGTCCATCGGCGGCGAGGCGACTGCGGCATGGGTCGGCAGCTCCGCGCTGATCGCCGGCTGCGCCGAGCGGACTGGCCTGCCCACCTTGAACATCCAACGCGAACTGGCGCCGGGCCTGTTCGAGCTGAACCGGCTCGGCGCGTGGAACGGGCACATCCCGGTGACCGCGGTGAACTCGGCGATCCTCGCCGTGGCTGCGGTCCTGTACGGCTACGATTCGATCGCGTTCGCCAACGAGCGTTCGGCCTCCGCCGCCACGCTGGAGTACGACGGCCAGCAGGTGAACCATCAGTGGAGCAAGAGCCTCGCGTTCGAGACGCTGCTGGGTGACTGGTTGCATACCCACGTGGCCGCCGACCTCGACTACTGCTCGCTGCTGCGGCCGTACTCGGAGCTGGCGATCACCCGCGCGTTCGCGAAACTGACGCCGTACTTCGATGTGTTCTCCAGTTGCAACCGCAACTTCAGGCTGCTCGGCCCGAAGCCGGTGGACCGCTGGTGCGGGCAGTGCCCGAAATGCCACTTCGTGTTCCTCGCGCTGGCGCCGTTCCTGCCCAAGCCGCGGCTGCTGGCGATCTTCGGCCGCAACCTGCTGGATGACGAAAACCAGGCCGCCGGCTTCGACGCGCTGCTGGAATACCGGGACCACAAGCCGTTCGAGTGCGTGGGCGAGGGCGCCGAGGCGCGCGCGGCGATGCATGCGCTGAGCCAGCGGCCGGAGTGGCAGGAAGATGCGCTGGTCGAACGCTTCCGCAGCGAAATCCTGCCGCAGCTCGACGCAACGCAGCTGGCGCTGGAGCCGTGGCTGCAGCCGTCGCCCGAACACCGCGTGCCGGCACGCCTGCAGGCGGCGCTGGCGGCGATCGGTTGATGCGCTTCGACGAGCTTCGCGATCGCCGCGTGGCGATCTGGGGTTTCGGCCGCGAAGGCCATGCGGTGATCAAGGCGCTGCGTTCGCGGCTGCCGACGCAGGCACTGACCTTGTTCTGCAGCGCCGCCGAAGTCGAGGCGGCGCGTGCGTTCGACGCGGCGCTGGACATCATCGTCGGCGAGCCGGATGCGGTGGCGCTGGCCCGCTTCGACGTGGTGGTGAAGTCGCCCGGCATCTCCGCCTACAAGCCGGCGTTGCTGGCCGCGCAGGCGCAGGGCACGCGGTTCACTTCCGGTACCGCGCTTTGGTTTGGCGAGCATCCGGATGCGCGCGTGATCGCGGTCACCGGCACCAAGGGCAAGAGCACCACCAGCGCGCTGCTCGCGCACCTGGCGCGCGCACTCGGCGTGCGCACCGCACTGGCCGGCAACATCGGCCTGCCGTTGCCGGAGCTGCTCGACCAGCACGCGGACCTGTGGGTGATCGAACTGTCCAGCTTCCAGACCGGCGAAGCCGGTCCGCTGGAACTGGGCGTGGTCACCAGCCTGTACGAGGAACACCTGGACTGGCACGGCTCGCGCGAGCGCTACGTGGCCGACAAACTGAAGCTGGCCGACGTGTCGCGCACGCTGCTGGTCAACGGCCTGCAGCCGAATCTGCTGCAGTACACCGCCGCGCATCCGCGTCGCCTGGTGTTCGGCACGCCGGAAGGCTGGCACGTGCGCGATGGCATGGTCTGCCGCGGTGCGCAGCCGGTATTCGACAGCGTCGCGCTGGCGGCGCCCGGCCTGCACAACGCGCTCAACGCCTGCGCCGCGCTGGCCGCGCTGGAAACGATCGGCATGGACGCGCTCGCCGCCGCGCCGGCACTGGCCACCTTCCGCCCGCTGCCGCACCGGCTGCAGCCGCTGGGAGAACACGACGGCTGGCACTGGGTCAACGACTCGATCAGCACCACGCCGCTGGCCACGCTGGCCGCGCTGGAAAGCCTGCACGACCGCACGGTGACCGTGCTGGTCGGTGGGCACGACCGCGGGCTGGACTGGACGCCGTTCGTCGAGGCGATGCGGACCTCGCCGGCACACGCGATCGTGTGCATGGGCAGCAACGGGGCGCGCATCGACACAGCGCTGCGCGCGGCCGGCGTCGGCTGTCCGGTTCTGCGGGTGGGCGAGCTGGCCGACGCGGTGGAGGCGGCCCGGGCGCACACGCCCGCACAGGGCGTGATCCTGCTGTCGCCCGGTGCGCCCAGCTTCGACCAGTTCAAGGACTATGCGCAGCGGGGGCGCCGGTTCAGTGCGCTGGCCGGGTTCGATGCGGCCACGATTGCCGGCATCGACGGCTTGGGAATCGAGGGCGCACCACGCGGCTGAAGCGCCGGCGTCACGCCTGGAGTTGCCCGAGCGCCTGCTTGATCTTCACCATGTCCGGGCCCGCCCCGACTCCCTCGTAGAATGACAGGTCCTCGTCGATGCCGACCAGCCTCAGGCACTGGCCGCCGGGCGCCTGGAAATAGAGGTGCGGGTCGGGCAGGGCGAGCTTCCTCACGCCGGAGTCTAGGATCCGGCGGGTCATGGCTTCCACGTCGTCGGTCTTGAGTTCCAGCCAGACCGATCGCGCCGTCCGAAGGAATTCGCTCTCGTCGGGAACGTCGCCATACAGGAAGGCGATATAGAAGTCGTCGCCGAGGCGGATGAAGTCGCGATCCGGGTCGGCCTTCTTCAGCGCTCCGCCGAGCACGTCGCAGTAGAACCGGCGGATGCCGTCGCGGTCCTGCCGGGGCACCAGCACCGACGAATGGTTTCCAAGAACGACCTTTGCCATGACGGATTTCCTCCGCGGGGTGGATGCCTCAATGCGTGGCCGGCAGCCCGGCGCGGGACGGGTTCGCCGGGTAGGGTTCCATCAGCGCGACGAGTCCGGTCTCGAGCAAGGACTTGAGGTTCGAAACGACTTTCGGCCACCCGGCCGACACCGCCTCGATGAGCTTGGAGGGGCTGCGGTCGATGCTGTGGATGATGGTGAGCTTGACGGCGGTGCCGCTGGGCTCCAGTTGCATCGTGCAATGCGAGGGGCCTTCGGCCCGGAGCTCGGGCTTGAGCTGGTGCTGCCAGCGGATCGACAACCACCGCAGCGGTTCGGCCTCGACGATGGTGCCGGAGTCGAACACTTGCCCGTCGGCGGACAAAAGCTCCCAGGAGGATCCCGGCGTCCACTGGCTTTCGCAGCGCATGCCGAACCAGTATTGTGCGATGAACCTGGGCTCGGTCAGCAGCAGCCACAGCTTGTCCGGGTTGGTGCGGATGTAGGCGACGTATTCGAAAGTGGAAGCGATCACGGCGTTCCTCCTGCGCGGTTCGCGGATCTCGATGAGGGCATGGCCCGCAGCCGCTCAGGAATGGCCGTGGAGCAGCTGGTGCGCCGACGAGCCGGTGGTGGGCACGGTGTTGCTGCTCTGCATCAGCACCCAGCGGCCATCGTCGTGGCGCCAGCTGGTGCCGAAGCGCACCGTGACCGGTGGCCTGCCGCCGGCCGAGAACGGTACGTCGAAGAACGCGCTGGCGACCGTGCCTTCGACGCGGATGTCCAGGTTGGCGGGAGCGCCGAAGCGCGCGGTCTTCCACAACGCGAAGTCGTCGGCCATCAGCTGCCGCAGTCCGGCGTCGTCGCGGACGACCTCGGTGACGTCGCTGCCGTAGATCGTGAAGCCGCGCGGGTCGAGCATGGCCAGCACGGCAGCCGGGTCGTTCGCGGCGTAGGCGTGCAGCAGCTTGTCGACCTGCTGTTCAACCTCGCCGCGGGCGTCGGTGGTGCGCGGCGAGGTTGACGCGCACGCCGCCAGGGCCAGTGCAAGCGCCAGGGCAAAACTGCGGGAGGTCTTCATGCGCGCGCCTCGCCGTCCGGGCCGGTGGCTGCCGCGAAGGCAGCCAGCAGGGCGCCCCAGCCGCCGGAAACGGCATCGTGGATGGCCTGGCCGGCCGCGCCATGGCGCTCGAAGCCGCGATGCTCGAACTCGACCCGCGTGCGCGTGGGCGATTCCGCGATGAAGCGCACTTCGAACTCGCTGCTGCGGGCGAGCTCGGGTTCGAACTGCCACTGGCCGTTGATCTGCCACGAAACCCGCACGCTGGCGGGCGGATCCCAGGCCAGCACATGGCCCCAGTCGCACTCGCTGCCATCGACGCCGCGCTCGTACAGGCGCCCGCCGGTGCGCGGTTCCATCACCACTTCCTGCAGGGGTTGCCCGCCGATGTGGTGGTCGCGGAACCACCATCGGTCGATGCCGCGGGTGAACACGTCGAAGGCGCGCTCGCGGGGCACATCCACGACCAGGCTGTGGCGGACGGGGGCGATCAGGGTGTCGGTGTCGTTCACGGGGAGTCCTCCGGGGTTTCGGCGGCTTGCTTGAAGGCGAGCAGGGAGTCGCGCCAGAAGCCGTCGAAGTAATCGCGAAGTTCGGCCAGGCTTTGCGGCTCGATCCGGTAGAGGCGGCGGTTGGCGGCGGGCTGGTCGATGACGAGGCCGGCCACTTTGAGCACTTTCAGGTGTTGCGACACCGCTGATCGGCTGACCGCCAGGCCATCGGCGATATCCACCACGGCCAAGGGGCGGCCCGCCTCGGCGATCCGCTCGAAGATGGCCATCCGCGTGGGATCGGCCAGCGCCTGCACCCGTTGTTTAAGGTTAGTCTTCACTAACGGTAAGTTAGGACTAACCATTGTGGATGTCAACGCCCTGAACCGGCATGCATGAGGGTCGCATGACGGAAAGCTGTCGGAGGTCCATTCAGGCGGTATCGGACAGGTTTCGATCGCTTCGCCAGCGCGCTGGTAGAACGCATTGGCCGACCGATCTTCATTACACCGGCATGCCGCTCAGCGCATCCAGGAACGGCCTCGACGCCTGCAGGATGGCAAGCAACTCGTTGGGCGTGCGGCAGTGCTGCGGGCTGATCAGTCTCTTCAAGCGCGCTGCAAGCTGGTGAAGTGCGATTCAATGGCTGCACCAATGGACGTGGCCGGTTCCTGTCGCTGGCGACGTCGGACCGAGGCGGACCCCAACCTTAGCCATGCGCGGAATGATTCGGAGAGGGCGTCCCGGGAAAGTCATGAAACCTGCCGCCGTCGGGCCGATACCTCACGCAGGATAGGCATGTTGCGCTTCCGCTGATTTCCCCCTCCGCACATGCTGCCTGGCCACGCGCCAGCAAGGATGAGTCGCCATGAAACTTCGCATCGCCGCGCTTGGACTGCTGGCGCTTTGCGCCAGCGTGCAGGCGGAGACACCGGTGTGGCAGCCTGCTGCCGGACACGCGCAGGTGCCAATATGGCCGGGCGCGGCGCCGGATCTGCAGCCGGTGCCCGGGCCGGAAACGGCGAAGGTCAGCGAGAAGCTGCTGGCCGGCAAGCCGGCGACGGCGGTCACCAATGTCACGCAGCCCACCATGACGGTGTATGCGCCCACGGGGAAGAACACCGGCGCGGCGGTGATCGTGATTCCCGGCGGCGGGTTCCAGATCCTTGCCATCGACCTGGAAGGCACCGAGACCTGCGACTGGCTGACTTCGCGAGGCATCACCTGCGTGCTGCTGAAGTATCGCGTGCCGAGCCTTCCTTACGACTGGAAGTGCGACTGCCGTCCGCACAATTTCGCCTTGTCGGTGTCGTCGTTGCAGGACGTGCAGCGGACGATGCGGCTGGTGCGTTCGCAAGCCGCCGCACTGCACGTCGATCCGCACAGGATCGGCGTGCTGGGCTACTCGGCCGGCGGTTTCCTGGTGGCGGAGATCAGCACGAACTTCGATCGCCACCTGTATGCGCCGGTGGATGCGGCGGACCGGGAAAGCGCGCGACCGGATTTCGCCATGCCGATCTATCCCGGGCACCTGACCCGGGGTGACGGCAAGTTGAACCCGAACATTCCGGTTTCAGCCACGACGCCGCCGACGTTCCTGCTGCAGGCGGAAGACGATTACGTGGATGGGGTGGATCAGGCGCTGGTCTACTACACCGCGCTGGCGCAGGCGAAGGTGCCGGCGGAAATGCACCTGTATGCGCATGGTGGCCATGCCTTCGGCCTGCGTCCCACCGCGAACCCGATCACCGGCTGGTCGAAGCTGGCCGAAGCGTGGCTGCACACGATCGGCATGGTGCGGGACTGAGCATGGCCGGGCGCCGATGCCCTCCCGGTTGATGCTGCGTGATGCATGGTTGGCGGTCCCGTTCAGCGCGCGTAGCATGCCGGTGCCTCGTTGACGCTTTGACCGGCGTCGAGTCTGATGTGCTGGCGCAACCATGCGGTGAATTCGGCTTCAGGCAGGCAGACGAGACTGGCGGCCAGGTGGCAATCGCGGGCGTATCGTGGCGGCAGTGCCGGCCCGGATGGCGCATCCGCGTCGTCGCCGTCGACCATGCCATGCTGTGCGTTTCCACAGGCGTTTGTTCGTCCCCGAAGGAGTTCCCCATGCAATACCGTCGCGTCGGCCGATCCGGCCTGCAGTTGTCCGCGCTGTCGTTCGGCGCCTGGGTCACCTTCGGCCGCCAGGTCGGGCGCAAGGAAGCGCGCGACATGCTGGCGCTGGCGCACGATCGCGGGGTGAACTACTTCGACAACGCCGAGACCTACAACAACGGCGTCGCCGAGCAGGTGATGGGTGACGTGCTGGCCGATCTGCGCTTTCCGCGCGACAGCTACTGCGTGTCCAGCAAGGTGTTCTTCGGCGCGGTGGATGAGCCGCGGCCGACCCAGCGCGGCCTGTCGCGCAAGCATGTGATCGAGGCCTGCCATCAGGCGCTGCAGCGCCTGCGCGTGGACTACCTGGACCTGTACTTCTGCCACCGACCCGATCCGGACACCCCGGTCGACGAAACCGTGGCCGCGATGGATACGCTGATCCGCCAGGGCAAGGTGCTGTACTGGGGCACCAGCGAATGGCCGGCCGAGGCAATCGGGGAGGCCCATCGCGTGGCCCGGGAAAACCGTTTCTACGCGCCGGTGGTGGAGCAGCCGCAGTACAACCTGCTGCATCGCGAGCGGGTGGAGCGCGAGTACGCACCGCTGTACGAAAAGTACGGCATGGGCACCACGACCTGGTCGCCGCTGGCCTCGGGGCTGCTCAGCGGCAAGTACAACCAGGGCATTCCCGCCGATTCGCGACTGGCGCAGCCGGGCTACGAGTGGTTGCGCAAAAGCGTGCTGGGCGAGGGCGACGGGCACCTGGCGCGGGTGCGTGCGCTGCAGCCGATCGCCGAGGAGCTGGGCACCAGCCTGGCGCAACTGGCGATCGCCTGGTGCCTGCTGAACCCGCACGTGTCCACCGTGATGCTGGGTGCGAGCAAGCGCGAGCAGCTGGCGCAGAACCTGGACGCGCTGGAGCTGCTGCCGCGACTGGATGCGGCGCTCGCCGGGCGCATGCGGCAGGCGGTGGGCGGCTGACCCGTCGCGCGTGGAGTCCGCGAGGGTGGTTGACTCTCAAATGAGAATGATTATTATTTGAGTACCCGCCACCGCAGGAACTCCGATGCCCGTCCTCTCCTTGCGTCCGTCCCCGTTTCCCCCTTCTGCCGTGCACCGCGGCGCGGCGCCGCGGCTCGCCACCGCCACGCGCCGGGTCGCCAGCGATCTGCTGCTGGCCGGCGGGCGCGAGCTGGTGATCCAGCATCAGGGCAGCGAGTACCACCTGCGCCTGACCCGCAACGACAAACTGATCCTGACCAAATAGCCATGGGCATGCGGCTGGATCGTGCCGCCCTGTTGCGGCGGATGACGGCGCAGTTCGCCACAGGCAGGCGAACCGGCATCTGTGGATCGGAGGAGGCCGCCGCCACGTGCAGGTCGCGGTTGTGCTTGTCCACCGCGCGATGGCTGGCCGGACTGCCGGCGCTGGGCAACGTGTTGTATGCGCCGAGTGTGATGCCCTGCATGTTGCGCGGCAGGCCGTTGCCGGGCTTGCTGGTCGAATCCGCCGATCTCGCGCCGTTGCTGCATACGCGCACCCTGGCGTTCGCCAGCGCAGTCACTGCCGATGGCCCGCGCGAGTGGATGGAATGCCGCGATGCGCAAGAGTGCCTGCTCGCCCGGCTCTACCTGTTGCCGGATACCGACTATCTGGCCTGGGACGCCTTGTGCGCCGGTGCCGACATCGCGGCGGCCGGCGCTCGCGCGGACGCGTTCGCATCGCCGCCGGCCGCGGTGCGGGTGCTGCGTTTCCGATTGCGCCGCTTCGCCGCCGGCCTGAAATTGCTGGGCGCAGATGCCGTGGCGTCCGCCTCGCCGCTGGGGCGCGACGTGGCAGCGCGCATCGCCCGCGACGCGGCCACGCTCCGCTGAACCCGCCGGTCGTCGCCAGTGGCGGCGTCCGGCTGTCCGTGCACTGTCCGCGGACACTGCACAACCGCCACGGGTGCGTCGCAACACATTGAAAAAACGGTGTTTTCGCGGCATCGCCTCGATGGCATGCGGATTGCTCTGTCTCCTGCGTAGCCGCCCTGCACGCGGCCGGGAACGACACGATGATTCGCGACACATCGGCACAGGACAAACTGGTAGAGGTCAAACCCAATCGCAAGCGGCAGCTGATCCTCGCTGCCGTCGGCGTGCTCGTGATCGGCCTGCTGGCCTGGCTGGCGCCGGGGATCGGCCGGCTGTTCTCCGCCTCCGGTTCGGTGAGCGCCTCGCGGCTGTCGTTCGCCACCGTCGAGCGCGGCCCGTTCGTGCGCGACATCGCCGCCGAGGGCAAGGTGGTGGCCGCGGTCAGCCCCACCTTGTACGCGACCTCCGGCGGCGCGGTGACGCTGCAGGTGCACGCCGGCGACACGGTGAAGAAAGGCCAGGTGCTGGCCACCATCGACAGCCCCGAGCTGACCAACAAGCTGGCGCAGGAACAGAGCAACGCCGACGCGATGCAGGTCGACTACCTGCGTGCTCAGGTCGACGCGCGCAAGCAGCGCTCCGCCCTGCAGAAGGCGTACGACAACGCCAAGATCGACCTGCAGACCGCGCAGCGCGATCTCGCCCGCTACCAGAAGGCGTTCGCCCGCGGTGCCGTGCCCAGCATGGACGTCGACCGCGCCAAGGACACCCTGGACAAGGCCAACATCGCCCTGGAACACGCGCGCAGCGACCTGGGCATGGACAACGCCAGTCTCAACTTCGACATCCAGTCCAAGAAGCTGGCGCATGACCGCCAGCTGCTGCTGGTGGCCGACCTCAAGCGCCAGGTCGACGACCTCCATGTGAAGTCGCCGGTGGATGGCCAGGTCGGCCAGCTGTTCATCGCCGAAAAGGCCACCGTGGCCAAGGATGCGCAGCTGCTCAGCGTGGTCGACCTGTCCGCACTGCAGGTGGAGATGCAGGTGCCGGAGAGTTTCGCCCGCGACCTCGGCATCGGCATGACCGGCGAGATCAGCGGCAACGGCCACACCTGGAAGGGCATCGTCAGCGCGATCTCGCCCGAAGTGGTCAACGGCCAGGTCGCCGCGCGGCTGCGCTTCGACGGCACCACGCCGAACCAGCTGCGCCAGAACCAGCGCCTGTCGGTGCGCGTGCTGCTGGACAAGCGCGACAACGTGCTCACCGTGCAGCGCGGCTCCTTCGTCGACGAATCCGGCGGCAGCTACGCCTACCTGGTGCACGACGGCATCGCCACGAAAACCCCGATCCGCATCGGCGCCTCCAGCATCGACAAGGTGGAGATCCTCGAAGGCCTGAAGGAAGGCGACAAGATCGTGATCTCCGGCACCGACAGCTTCAAGGGCGCGGCGAAGGTTGCCATCTCGCAATAGCGAGATGGCAGCCGGGAATAGGGAATAGGGAATAGGGAATCGGAAAAACTCGCGATCCCACGCCTCTGCTCTCTATTCCCGATTCTCTATTCCCTATTCCCACTACACCAACCACCGAGGAACCAGCATGCTCAAGATGACCCACCTGTCCAAGGTCTACCGCACCGAAGTGGTGGAGACCTATGCGCTGCGCGATTTCAACATCGACGTGAAGGAGGGCGAGTTCGTGGCCGTGACCGGGCCGTCCGGTTCGGGCAAGACCACCTTCCTGACCATCGCCGGCCTGCTGGAGACGTTCACCGGCGGCGAGTACCACCTCGACGGCGTGGAGGTCAGCAACCTCAACGACAACGCCCGCTCGAAGATCCGCAACGAGAAGATCGGCTTCATTTTCCAGGCGTTCAACCTGATCCCCGACCTCAACGTGTTCGACAACATCGAGGTGCCGCTGCGCTATCGCGGCATGAAGTCGGCCGAGCGCAAGCAGCGGATCATGGACTCGCTGGAACGCGTGGGCCTGGCCTCGCGCGCCAAGCACTACCCCGCCGAACTCTCCGGCGGCCAGCAGCAGCGCGTGGCGATCGCCCGCGCGCTGGCCGGCTCGCCGCGTCTGCTGCTGGCGGATGAGCCCACCGGCAACCTCGACACCCAGATGGCCCGCGGCGTGATGGAGCTGCTGGAGGAGATCCACCGCGACGGCGCCACCATCGTGATGGTCACGCATGATCCGGAGCTGGCCGCCCGCGCCCAGCGCAACGTGCACATCATCGACGGCCAGGTGGTGGATCTGGCCGAGGAGCCGCGCTTCCATGCCGTGAAGGCAGGGAATAGGGAGTAGGGAATAGGGAATCGGAAGGGCATCGGCCTTTCCGAATCGCGAATTACGAATCCCGTATCCCGGAACCAGAGATGTTTGCCTACTACCTCCAGCTCGGACTGCGCAGCCTGCGCCGCAACCCCGCCCTCACCGCGCTGATGGTGATGGCGATCGGTTTCGGCGTGGCCGCGTCGATGATCACGTACTCCGTGTTCCGGGCCGTGTCCGGCAACCCGATACCTGGCAAGTCGGCGCAGCTGTTCACGCCGCAGGTGGACGGCTGGGGGCCGCAGCAGAACCTGAAGGGCGAGCCGGCCGAAGCACTGGCTTACATCGACGCGATGGCGCTGATGCGGGCGCACGAGGCGAAGCGCCAGACCCTGTTGTATCCGGTGCAACTCTCGGTGATGCCGGGCGGCAACCGCGACCTTCCCCTGAACGCCAACGGCTATGCCGTCACCGCCGACTTCTTCACCATGTTCGAGGTGCCGTTCCGCTTCGGCAGCGGCTGGAGTGCGCAGGACGACGACGCGCGAGCCAGCGCCGTCGTCATCAGCGGCGAACTCAACCGGAAGCTGTTCGGCGGCGCCAACAGCGTGGGGCGCACGTTCAACCTTGGCGGGCATGACTACCACGTGGTGGGCGTCACCAGCCACTGGAATCCGCGCCCGCGTTTCTACGACCTGTTCAGCACCAGCGGGTTTGCCGACGAGCCGGACATCTACATGGTGTTCAACCGTGCACTGGACTTGCAGATGCGCTCGGGCGGCCGCAACAGTTGCCGCGGTTCGATCACCTACACGAGCTGGCAGGGTTATCTGCAGAGCAACTGCGTGTGGATCACGCCGTGGGTGGAACTGGACAGCGCCGCCGAAGTCGCCGCCTATCGCCGTTTCCTCACCAACTATGCCGCCGACCAGCAGCGCGCCGGTCGCTTCGGCTGGGCCGCCAACGTGCGTCTGCGCGACGTGATGCAGTGGCTCGAATACGAACACGTGGTGCCGCCGGAAAGCCGCATCTCGCTGGCGGTGGCGCTGGGCTTTTTCCTGATCTGCCTGGTCAACACCATCGGCCTGCTGCTGGCGAAGTTCATGCGCCGCGCCGGCGAGATCGGCGTGCGCCGCGCCCTGGGCGCAACGCGGCGCGAGATCTACACCCAGTATCTGGTCGAGGCTGCCACGGTAGGCCTGGCCGGTGGCGTGCTGGGCTTGCTGCTCACGGCCGCGGGCGTGTCCGGCGTGGGCATCCTGTTCCAGCCGGAGATCGCCCGGCTGGCCCGGCTCGATCTCTCACTGGTGGGCCTGACGTTCGTCGTCGCCATCATCGCCACCGTGCTGGCGGCGTTCTACCCGGCGTGGCGCGCGGCACACGTGCAACCCGCCTGGCAACTGAAATCGAGCTGAGGAGAGCGCCATGAATTTTCAGGTCAGGCCCATCCTCACCGCGCTGCGCCAGCACAAGGCAGGCACCTTGCTGATCGCGCTGCAGATCGCGTTGACGCTGGCCATCGTGTGCAACGCGCTGTTCATCATCCACCAGCGACTGGGCAACCTCTCCGCGAGCAGCGGCGTGGACGAGGCCAACGTGTTCGTCATCACCAACATGTGGGCCGACATGGGCCAGTCGACGTCCCAGGTCGATGCGCAGGTGCGCGCGGACCTGATCGCGCTGCGGCAGTTGCCCGCCGTGCGCGACGCCACGCCGGCCAGCGGGTATCCGCTCAGGGGCGGCGGCTGGGACAACTTCGTCACCATGACGCCCGAGCAGGTCAAGCCGACCACGGATGCCGCGGTGTACACCGGCGACGAGCACTTCATCGACACGCTGGGCCTGAATCTCGTCGCGGGCCGCAACTTCCGCCCCGATGAGGTGATGGTGATGGGCACCCAGGAAGCCGTCACCCCGCCGACGGTGATCGTGAGCAAGGTGCTGGCCGATCGCCTGTTTCCCGACGGCGACGCGCTGGGCAAGAGTTTCTATGCGATGGGCGCCACGCCGACCACCATTGTCGGCATCGTCGATCCGCTGCACCGGCAGGGCGTGGACTCGTGGAGCAACGGCTATGCCGGCCAGGCGCTGATCTGGCCGTTGCGGGCGGATGATTCGCGCGGCGTGTTCTACATCGTGCGCGCCAGGCCCGGCCAGCTTGCCGACGCCATGCGCGAGGCGCCCAAGGCGCTGTACGCGCAGAATCGCCTGCGCATCATCGATTCGAAGGACGGCATCCAGGACTACGCCACCATCCGTCACAAGGTCTACGACCGCGACCGTGGCATGGCGATCCTGATGGGCATCATCAGCGTGGTGCTGCTGGCGATCACCGCGGCCGGCATCGTGGGCCTGACCAGCTTCTGGGTCGGCCAGCGCCGCAAGCAGATCGGCGTGCGCCGCGCCCTGGGTGCCCGGCAGCGCGACATCCTCGCCTATTTCCTCACCGAGAACTTCCTGATCAGCGTGTCGGGCACGGTGCTGGGCATCGTGCTGGGCTTCGCCTTCAACTTGTGGACGGTGACCCGCTTCGCGATGGACCGGATGTCGCTGGCCTACGTGGGCGCGGGCGTGCTGGTGCTGGTGCTGCTCGGCCAGGCCGCCACGCTGGCGCCGGCGCTGCGCGCCTCGCGCGTGTCGCCGGTGGAGGCGACGCGGAGCGTGTGATGAAAACCCGGGAGTAGGGAATAGGGAATGGGGAATCGTCAAAGGCAGAAGCCTTGCGTGCACCGGTTTTCCAATTCCCCAATCCCCATTCCCCATTCCCTGTTCCGGAGGAACGAGATGTTTGCCTACTACCTCGAACTGGCGATGCGCAGCCTGAAACGCAGCCCTGGCCTCACCATACTGATGGTGCTGGCGATCGGCTTCGGCGTGGCTGCGTCGATGACCTCGTGGTCGGTGTTCCGTGCGGTGTCGGGCGACCCGATTCCGTGGAAGTCGTCCAAGCTGTTCGTGCCGCAGATCGACATGTGGGGGCCGAACGGCCGCAGTCCCGACGGCGAGCCGCCGAACGCGATGGACTACACCGACGCGGTCGCCCTGATGCGCGATCACCGCGCCAAGCGGCAGTCGGCGATGTACCAGATCTCGCCCTCGATCGTGCCGACCGACGCCAGCAAACATCCGCTCAACGTCAGCGGGCATGCCGTGTATGGCGAGTTCTTTCCGATGCTGGACGTGCCGTTCCGGTATGGCCGCGGCTGGAGCGCCAGCGACGACAGCAACCGCGCGCAGGTCGTGGTGATCAGCAGCAAGCTCAACCAGAAGCTGTTCGGCGGTATCGACAGCGTCGGCCGCATCGTCAATGTCGAAGGCCGCGATTACCGGGTGGTTGGCGTGCTCGACCAGTGGAACCCGCAGCCGCGCTTCTACGACGTGGTCAACAGCGGTGGCTTCTCCACCACCGACGCCGACGTGTTCCTGCCGTTCCAGACCGCGATCCAGACGGGCATCACCAACGACGGCAATACCAACTGCAACGCGGTGCCGGACGAACCGGGCTTCGTCGGCCTGCAGCATTCGCCCTGCGCGTGGATCGCGTTCATGGCCGAACTGGACGATGCCGCGGCGGTGACGGCGTATCGCGCCTATCTCGACGGCTATGCCAAGGATCAGCAATCCGCCGGGCGCTTCCGCTGGGCGCCGAACAACCGCCTGCGCGACGTGCCGGCGTGGCTGGAAAACCAGCACGTGGTGCCCAGCGACACCAGGGTGTCGTTGCTGGTGGCACTCGGCCTGCTGCTGGTGTGCCTGGTCAATACGGTGGGCCTGCTGCTGGCCAAGTTCCTGCGCCGCAGCAGCGAGATCGGCGTGCGTCGCGCACTCGGCGCGCCGCGTGCGGCGATCTACACGCAGTTCCTGGTCGAGGCGGGCATCGTCGGTGCGGCCGGCGGCGTGCTCGGCTTGCTGCTGACCGGCGCCGGCGTGGCCAGCGTGGGCTGGGTGTTGCCGCGCGACATCGCCTCGCTGGCGCGGATCGACGTGTCGCTGCTGGTGCTGACCCTGCTGGTGGCGGTGGTCGCCACGATGCTGGCCGGCCTGTATCCCACCTATCGGGCTTCGCGGGTGCAGCCCGCCTGGCAACTGAAGAGCAACTGATGCGCTCTCCCTGCGCGAGAAAGCGGCCATCCATGGCCGCACTCCTCAAGGAAACCCGTTCCATTTGACGGTGCGACAAGGAACTACATCATGAAACTGCATCCCATCCTCGCCGCCCTGCGCAAGCACAAGGCCGGCACCGTGCTCATCTCGCTGCAGATCGCGCTGACCCTGGCGATCGTGTGCAATGCGATCTTCATCATCGGCCAGCGCATCGAGCGGGTGAACCGGCCCACCGGGCTGGACGAGAGCAACCTGTTCCTGGTCACCCAGCAATGGGTGGGCGCGCCCAGCGCCGACACCGCCGACGGCGTGGAGAAGCTCGACGCGATGCAGCGCGAGGATCTCGCCGCGTTGCGCAACCTGCCCGGCGTGACGTCGGTGGCGCCGATCAATTCGCTGCCGCTGCTCAACTCGTCGTGGACGGGCTCGATGTCGCACGATCCGGGCGCCAAGCTCGGCGGCAACGACAACACCCGTACGGCGTACTACTTCACCGACGACCAGGCGCTGGATACGTTGGGCCTGAAGCTGGTGGCCGGCCGCGCGTTCACCGCCGGCGACGTGCAGCACCAGGGCTTTCGCGACCAGCCGCCGCGTCCCATCGCGATCATCACCAAGGCGCTGGCCGACAAGCTGTTCCCGAACGGCGGCGCGGTGGGCAAGGTGATCTACAGCGACGGCAGCAATGCGCCGACCACCATCATCGGCGTGGTCGAGCGCATGCAGACGCCCGCCAGCGGCAGCTGGGGCAACGATTTCGCGTGGTACTCGACGCTGATCCCGACCCGGCTCGACGCCAACTTTGCCCGCTACGCCGTGCGTACGCGGCCGGGCCAGCTCGACACGGCGATGCGCGCGGTGACGCCGCTGCTGTACAAGGTCAACCCGCTGCGCGTGCTCGATGACGACAGCGTCAGGCCCTTCAGCGAGATCCGCGCCAAGGCGTATCGCGCCGACGTGGGCATGGCGATCCTGATGGGGGTGATCTGCCTGATCCTGGTCGCGGTCACTGCCGCCGGCATCGTGGGTCTGACCAGCTTCTGGGTCGGCCAGCGTCATCGCCAGATCGGCGTGCGCCGCGCGCTGGGCGCACGCAAGATCGACATCCTGCATTACTTCCAGATCGAGAACCTGCTGATTGCCGGCATCGGCGTACTGCTCGGCATCGCGCTGGCGATAGCCCTGAACCTGTGGCTGATGACGCGCTACGAGATGACCCGCCTGCCGGTGTCCTACGTGCTCGTCGGCGTGCTGGCCATGCTGGTGATCGGCCAGGCCGCCGTGTTCGTGCCCGCGCGGCGCGCGTCCAACGTGCCGCCGGTGTCGGCGACGCGGGCGGCTTGAAGCCGGGAATCGGGAATCGGGAATAGGGAGTCGTCAAAGGCAAAAGCCGCGTGCTTTGGTGCTTCCTATTCCCCATTCTCCATTCCCTGTTCCCTCCTCTGAAGGAGACACCGAACGTGCTTGCCTACTACCTCGACCTGGCCCTGCGCAGCCTCAAGCGCAACAAGGCGCTCACCGCGCTGATGGTGCTGGCGATCGCGCTGGGCATCGGTGCGTCGATGACCACGCTCACGGTGCTGCACGTGCTGTCGGGCGACCCGCTGCCGGGGCGCAGCGGCACGCTGTACTACCCGCAGATCGACCCGCGCGACAACAGTGGCCAGCTGCCCGGGGTCGAGCCGCCGGAGCAGGTCACCCTGACCGATGGCCTGAACCTGCTGCACGCCGGGCGCGCCGATCGCCAGGCGCTGATGACCGGCGGCTCCGTGCCGATCCAGCCCGACTCCTCGGCCGTGGACCCGTTCTACGTGGAGTCGCGTTACACCACTGCCGACTTCTTCCCGATGTTCGGCACGCGGTTTCGCTACGGCCGCGGCTGGAACGCCGCCGACGACGAGGCCAAGGCGCGCGAGGTGGTGATCAACGGCGAGCTCAACGAGCGCCTGTTCGGCGGCGCCGACAGCGTGGGCCGCAACCTGCGCATCGCCGACGCCAGCTTCCGCATCGTCGGCGTGCTCGACGACTGGGAGCCCAACCCGCACTTCTACGATCTCAACACCGGCTCCTACGGCCGCGCCGAGCAGGTATTCGTGCCGTTGCAGACGGCGCTGGATCTGAAGATGGAGCACAACGGCTCCAACGACTGCTGGGGCAGGGGCGCCGGTGGCGTGGGCCGGATCTACCCCTCGGAAAGCTGCGTGTGGCTGCAGTTCTGGGTGCAGCTGGACAGCTCGTCCAAGGCGGCCGACTACCAGCAGTTCCTGGTGAATTACTCGCAGGAGCAGAAGGCGCTGGGGCGTTTCGCGAAGGCGCCGAACGTGCGCCTGCGCAACGTGATGCAGTGGCTGGCCCATGAACGGGTGGTGCCCGACGACGTGCGCCTGCAGACCGGTCTGGCGTTCGGCTTCCTGCTGGTGTGCCTGGTCAACACGGTCGGGCTGATGCTGGCCAAGTTCATGCGGCGCGCCGGCGACCTCGGCGTGCGGCGCGCGCTGGGCGCCTCCAAGCGCTCGCTGTTCGGACAACTGCTGGTCGAGTCCGGCGTGATCGGCGTGGTGGGCGGCGTGGGCGGCCTGCTGCTGGCGGGACTGGGCCTGTGGGTGGTGCGCCAGCGTCCCTCCAGCTATGCCGCGTTGGCGCACCTGGACGGCACGATGCTGCTGACCACCTTCGCGCTGGCGCTGGGTTCGACCCTGCTGGCCGGCATGCTGCCGGCGTGGCGCGCCTGCCAGGTGCCGCCGGCCCTGCAGCTCAAGAGCAACTGAGGGTTACCGACATGGAACTGCGACCGATCCTCTCCACGCTGCGGCGGCACAAGACCACCGCCTGGCTGCTGATCCTGGAGATCGCGCTGACCTGCGCGATCGTGTGCAACGCGGTGTTCATGATCAACCACCGCCTGCAGCACATGGAGATGCCCACCGGCATCGACGAACATGCGCTGGTGCAGATCCAGCTGGCCGAGGTGACGCCATCGCCGGACATCTACGCGCGGGCAAGGGAGGATCTTGCCGTGATCCGGCAAGTGCCCGGCGTGCTGGACGTGGCGCTGGTCAACCAGTTGCCGCTGGGCGGCTCCTCGTCCAATGCCAGCATCAAGCTGGACCCGGAGCAACGCCAGCCGACCCTCAGCGCCGGCACCTATTTCGGCGGGAACCTGGCGCAGACGATGGGTCTGCGCCTGCTGGCGGGGCGCCACCTGCAGCCCGACGAGGTGCTCGACGCCGACGTGGTGCTCAAGGCGCTGGCCACCGGCGACACCAAGGTCATCGCACCGGTCACGGTCATCACGCAGGCCATGGCGCAACGGCTGTGGCCGGGCGCCGACGCGCTCGGCAAGACGATCTACGTCGGCCCGGTCGGCGTGCGCGTGGTCGGCGTGGTCGCCGACCTGGCGCGCGCCAATGCCTACGATGACGCGACCGCGCACTACTCGATGATCCTGCCGATGTTCATGGGCGCCGGCAAGGACCAGAGCTACCTGATCCGCACGCGCCCGCAGGATCGCCAGGCCGTGCTGAAAGCCGCCGTGGCGGCGCTGAAGAAAGCCGACCCGCGGCGCGTGGTGACCGAGCAGCGCACCTACGACGAAGTGCGCGACAAGTTCTTCGAGAACGACCGCTCGATGGCCGGCATCCTGGTGGGCGCGATCGCCGCGCTGCTGATCGTCACCGCGCTCGGCATCGTCGGCCTGGCCAGCTTCTGGGTCGCGCAACGCCGGCGCACCATCGGCGTGCGCCGCGCGCTGGGCGCCACGCGCCGCAACATCCTCAACTATTTCCAGACCGAGAACCTGCTGCTGGCCACGATCGGCATCGTGCTCGGCATGGTGCTGGCCTACGCCATCAACCTGTTCCTGATGCTGCACTACGAGCTGCCGCGATTGCCGGCGATCTATTTCCCGGTGGGCGCGATCGCGCTGTGGCTGATCGGCCAGCTCGCCGTGCTCGGTCCGGCGCTGCGCGCCGCGGCGGTGCCGCCGGTGGTGGCGACTCGGAGCGTGTGATGGACGGATCCGCGGATCGTTCGCACGTAGGGCGGGCATTGCCCGCCAAAGCCGTATCGGATAGCGCCGAGGCAGAGCGGCGGGCGGTGCCCGCCCTACGTACTGCGGGTGTATCCCGAACCGTTCTCGACGGAGGTCAATGATGTTCGGCTATTACCTGGATCTGGCCCTGCGCAGCCTCAAGCGCAACAAGGTGCTCACCGCGCTGATGGTCATCGCCATCGCGGTGGGCATCGGCGCCAGCATGACCACGTTGACGGTGATGCATCTGCTCTCCGGCGACCCGGTGCCCACGCGCAGCGGCACGCTGTTCTATCCGCAGGTGGACGGCAACCCGACGCCCGGCGATTTCAAGCAGCCGCTGGACGTGATGGATTACCAGTCGGCAGTGGACCTGTGGGGCGCGCATCGGGCCGATGCCCAGACGCTGGTGGTGGACAGCCCGGTGCGGCTGAGCGCGCCGGGGGTCAACCTGCCGACCTTGATGCCGAGCATGCTGTCCACCACCAGCGACTTCTTTCCGATGTTCGACGTGCCGTTCCGCTACGGCAGCGGCTGGAGCGCGGATGACGATGCCCGGCACGCGCGGGTGGCGGTGATCTCCGACGATCTCAACCACAAGCTGTTCGGCGGCCGCGACAGTGTCGGCCAGGTGCTGCGCCTGCGCGACACGGACGTGCGCATCGTCGGCGTGCTGCGTTCATGGCGCCCGTCGCCGGTGTTCTACACCGTGGCCGGCGGCCGCTTTGCCAATGGCGACACCGCGGACTTCTACGGCAAGACGCAGGACGTGTTCACGCCGTTCTTCACCGGTCTCGAACTCAACGACGGCAACTTCCAGCAGTTCACCTGCTGGCACATGCCCGAGCGGCCCGGCCATCTGCAGAACTCGCCGTGTGCGTGGGTGCGCCTGTGGGTGCAGCTTGGCGACGCCGGCAAGGTCGCCGCGTACAAGCAGTTCCTGGATGGCTACGCGGCGCAGCAGGCCTCGCTGGGACGCATCGTGCGGCCGCAGAACACGCGCCTGCGCAGCCTGATGCAATGGCTGGACTACAACGGCGTGGTGCCCGGCGACGTGCGACTGCAGACCTGGCTGGCGTTTGCGTTTCTCGCCATCTGCCTGTTCAACATGATCGGCCTGCTGCTGGCGAAGTTCCTGCGTCGCAGCGGCGAGATCGGCGTGCGTCGCGCGCTCGGCGCCAGCCGCGGCGCGGTGTTCGCGCAATGCCTGGTGGAGGCCGGGCTGGTCGGCCTGATCGGCGGCATCGGTGGCCTGGGCCTGACCCTGCTCGGCCTGTGGCTGGTTCGCCGGCAGCCGGTGGCGTACGCCGATCTGGCGCACCTGGACGTGTCGATGTTCGTCGCCACCTTCGTCACTGCGATCGCCGCCAGCCTGCTGGCCGGGGTCCTGCCGGCGTTCCGCGCCAGCCGGGTGGCGCCGGGCCTTCAGCTAAAGACTTTGTAGTGCGCTGTTCCTGCGCAGGAGCCCGGCCATCCCTGGCCGGACATCTCAGACAGGCACCGTTTTCACCAGGCATCAGGTAACGAGACATGCAGATTCGACCCATCCTCGCCGCGTTGCGCCGCCATCGCATGGCCACCGTGCTGATCGCGCTGGAGATCGCGCTGGCCTGCGCGGTGCTGTGCAACGCCTGTTTCCTGATCGCCGGCCGGATCGACGCGATCCAGGTCGACAGCGGCGTCGACGAGGCCTCGCTGGCGACGGTGCAACTGGCCGGCTACGAGAACGCGCACGCGGTCGACCTCAACGCCCGGGTGCTGACCGGGCTGGGCAGCATTGCGGGCGTGCAGTCGGTGAGCCTGCTCAACTCCATCCCGTTCGGCGCGCGCCGCGGCACCGCGGGCATCACCACGGACATGGCCGGCAAGCACTTCGGCGGCGTGGTCGAGTTCTACGTCGGTGGCCCGGGCAGCCTTTCGGCGTTGGGCACGCGGCTGGTTGCCGGGCGCAATCCGCAGCCCGACGATTTCCGTCCGTTCACCGCCTTGATGCCGGACGACGCCTCGGTGCAGGTGACGCGGGCACTGGCCGAGCACCTGTGGCCGGGCGTCGATCCGCTGGGCAAGGAGTTCTGGCTGGACAAGTCGCACTTTCGCGTGGTCGGCGTGATCGACCACCTGGTGCGACCCGACCCGGGCGGCTGGCCCGGCGACAGCCGCGACTGGTCGGTGTTCGTGCCGGCGCAGTCGAGCGTCTATCTCTCCGGCAGCTACCTGCTGCGCGCCGCGCCGACGGACCTGCCGCGGGTGTTGCGCGATGCCCGCGCCGCGATCGCGAAGATCGCCCCGGATGCCGTGCTCGACCAGGACGGCACGCAGACCCTCGGCGACCTGCGCACCCGCAGTTTCCAGAAGGACCGCGCGATGATCGGCATGCTGGTGGGCGTGATCGTGGCGCTGCTGCTGGTCACCGCCCTGGGCATCGTCGGCCTGGCCAGTTTCTGGGTGGCGCAGCGGCGCCGGCAGATCGGCATCCGCCGCGCCATCGGCGCCACCCGCCGCGACATCCTGCACTACTTCCAGACCGAGAACTTCCTGATCGTCAGCTTCGGCATCGTGCTGGGCATGGTGCTGGCCTATGCACTCAATCTGTTGCTGATGACGCACTACGAACTGCCGCGCCTGCCGCTGGCCTACCTGCCGATCGGCGCCGTCGCACTGTGGCTGCTCGGCCAGCTCGCCGTGCTCGGCCCCGCGTTGCGCGCCGCGGCCGTGCCGCCGGTGGTGGCGACGAGGGGATAGCGGTGCCGGGAATGGAGGGTCGGCAATGGGAAACGGGAAAGACCAGAGCGTGAAGCGTCACGGCCTTGCGATTCCCCGATTCCCCCTTCCAGGCTCCGTGCATTCCGGCACGGGCTGACCGCCCCTCGACGCGATCACAATCCACCGTATCGATTCACCACGACCCAAAGGACGCTGCCGATGAAAACCCTGCCGTTGTTGATCTGTCTGGCCCTCGCGGGCTCGGTGACCATGGCCGCTCCGCTGCAGGCGGCGCCCGCGGCGCAGTCCGTTGCCAAGGGCGACGTGGCCAGTCGCGTGCAGGCGCTCAACGCGCTGCTGGCGGAGCAATGGGAGTACACGCTGAAGAACAGCCCCGAGTTCGCCACCATCCTGGGCGACTTGCGCTACAACGATCATTGGAGCGATGTCTCGCTGGCGCACATGCGCGCGGACCATCAGGCGACGCAGGATTTCCTCAAGCGCTTCGAGGCGATCGACACCAGCGGTTTCCCCGACAGCGACAAGCTCAACCAGCAGTTGATGGTGCGCCAGCTGAAGGATTCGCTGCGTTCCTACGACCTCAAGCTCTACGAGATGCCGCTGGACCAGATGAGCGGCGTGCACATCGCGCTGGCCGGCTTCGTCAGCTCGATCCCGTTCAACAGCACCAGGGAATACGACGACTACCTGGCGCGCCTGAAGGCAGTGCCGAAGCTGTTCGACCAGGTCGCCGCGGTGGCGCGGCAGGGCATGGCCGACAAGATGATGCCGCCGAAGTACCTGCTGGAAAAAGTGGTCAAGCAGATCGCCAGCATCGAGCAGCCGGCCGGCATGGACAGCGTGTTCGCCGAGCCGCTGAAGCATTTTCCCAAGTCGGTCTCGGCGGCCGACCAGAAGCGCCTGCATGACTCCATCGTCGCCGCGATCGACCACGACGTGCGCCCGGCCTACGCAAAGCTGGGCAAGTTCGTGGCCGACGACTACGCCCCGCACGGGCGCAGCCAGCCCGGCGTGTGGGATCTGCCCAACGGCGAGGCGATCTACCGCTTCCAGGTCGAGCAGATGACCACTACCAGGGAAACCCCGCAGCAGATCCACGAGATCGGCCTGGCCGAGGTCAAGCGCATCGAGGGCGAAATGACGAAGATTGCCCACGCGCAGGGCTTCAAGGACCTGGCCAGTTTCCGCGCCTCGCTGAAGACCAACCCGAAGACGCACGCCACCTCGCGCGAGGACATCCTCAATCGCTATCGCGGCTACATCGCCGGCATGGAGCCGGAGCTGCCCAAACTGTTCGGGCGCCTGCCCAAGACCGAGGTGGTGGTCAAGCCGGTGGAGAAGTTCCGCGAGAAGGAGGCCGCGGCGGCCGAATACCATCAGGGCACGCCGGATGGCTCGCGGCCCGGGCAGATCTTCGTCAACACCGGCGATTTCGCCAACCGCAGCGTGCTGACCATCGAATCCACCGCCTACCACGAGGGCATTCCGGGCCATCACCTGCAGATCTCGATCGCGCAGAGCCTGCCCAAGCTGCCGCCGTTCCGCCAGCAGGCCGGCTACACCGCCTATGTCGAGGGCTGGGCGCTGTACGCCGAGCAGCTGGGCAAGGAGGTGGGCTTCTACAAGGACCCGCTGTCCGACTACGGCCGCCTGTCCGATGAGCTGCTGCGCGCCGATCGCCTGGTGCTCGACACCGGCGTGCACTACAAGCACTGGACGCGCCAGCAGATGGTCGATTTCTTCCACGCCCATTCCAGCGAGGACGAGCCCGACGTGCAGGCCGAGACCGACCGCTACATCACCTGGCCCGGGCAGGCGCTGGCGTACAAGACCGGCGAGCTGAAGATCCTGGCGTTGCGCGCGCGAGCCAAGCAGGCGTTGGGCGACCAGTTCGACATCCGCGCCTTCCACGACGAGATCCTCGGCGGCGGCGCGCTGCCGCTGGACGTGCTGGAGGACCGCGTCAACGACTGGATCGCCGCGGTGAAGGCCGGCAAGGCGCCGGCGCATCCGGCGGCGATCTAGCCGGTTGGCCCCTTGTAGGGCGGGCACCGCCCGCCATCGTCCCGCTGTGGAATAGCCGGCGGGCGGTGCCCGCCCTACACGCTAGCCGGGCCGGTCGATGACGCCATCGGGGCTTGCATAGCCCGATGGTCATGGCAACCTTGCGGACACGAGCGGCATCCATGTCCGCATGTGCAGAAAACGAATGACCCGAACCGTACTCATCATCGACGACAATCCCGCCGTGGGCGAGGCGCTCTCGCTGGCGCTGTCGCTGCACGAGATCCTCCCGCTGACCGCGCTGACCCCGGAAGACGGCCTGGCCATGCTGGAGCGCGACACCGTCGACGTGGTGATCCAGGACATGAACTTCACCGCCGACACCACCTCGGGCGAGGAGGGCGTGGAGCTGTTCCGCGCCATCCGCGAGCGCCATCCCGACCTGCCGGTGATCCTGCTCACCGCCTGGACGCACCTGGAAACCGCGGTGGAGCTGGTCAAGGCCGGCGCGGCCGATTACCTGGCCAAGCCCTGGGACGACCACAAGCTGCTGGCCACGGTGGAGAACCTGCTGGAGTTGTCCGAATCCAGCCGCGAGCTGACCCGCAGCCGGCGCGAGCGGCGCCAGCGGCGCGAGCACCTGCGCAGCAAGTACGACCTCGACGGGCTGGTATTCGCTTCCGAGGCAATGGGGCGCACGCTCAACCTGGCCTGCCAGGTCGCCCGCTCCGACGTGCCGGTGCTGATCACCGGCCCCAACGGCACCGGCAAGGAGCGCATCGCGGCGATCGTGCACGCGAACTCCGCGGTGAAGCGCGGGCCGTTCGTGGCGGTCAATTGCGGCGCACTGCCGGGCGAGCTGATCGAGGCGGAGCTGTTCGGCGCCGAGGCCGGCGCCTATACCGGCGCCAACAAGGCGCGCGAGGGCCGCTTCGAGCTGGCCGACGGCGGGACCCTGTTCCTCGACGAGATCGGCAACCTGCCGCTGCCCGGCCAGATGAAGCTGCTGCGCGTGCTGGAAACCGGCCAGTTCGAGCGGCTCGGTTCGGGCAAGACGCGCCACGCCAAGGTGCGCGTGCTCAGCGCCACCAACGCCGACCTCAAGGCGATGATCCAGGCCGGTACCTTTCGCGAGGACCTGTACTACCGGCTCAACGTGATCGAGGTGAACCTGCCGCCGCTCACCGAGCGCACCGACGACATCCTGCCGCTGGCGGAATTCTTCCTCGACGGCCGCGCGGAACTGGGCGACGCCGCGCGCGAGGCGATGCAGAGCTATCCGTGGCCGGGCAACGTGCGCGAGCTGAAGAACGCGATCGAGCGCGCCGCCCTGCTGGCGGGCGGCAACCCGATCACGCCGGAGCTGCTCAACCTGCCGCAACATGCGGCAGCGAGCAACCGCAACCTGGACGAACCCAGCCGCGACGCCGTGGAGGACGCCTTGCAGCATGCCGGCGGCGTGGTCAGTCGCGCCGCGCAGCAGCTTGGCCTGTCGCGCCAGGCGCTGTATCGGCGGATGGAGCGCTACGGGCTGGCCACCTCGGGCTGACCGGAGCGGGCTTGCCGCCGCGCGTGCGGCGGACAAAGATGCGCGATCGAGAAGGCGGAGGTGTGCGATGAAGTTTCGAGGTCTGTTGATCCCTTGCGCGATGTTGCTGGCCGGCGCCGTGGCCGCGCAGTCGGCCGCGCCGCAGAGCGACTCCCGCGACGATCGCTGGGATGCCGCACCGCCGGCGGCCGGCTCGACGAATTACCGCAGCGTACCGGTGCTGCCCGGCAACGACGCCCATGGCGTGTTCCAGTTCAGGCAGGCGAAGCATCAGGGCCCCGCCTATGAGCCGCCGCCGCAGGCCAACGACAAGGCCGCCGTGATGGGCAAGTCGCGGCCGTGGCAGAACGGCCGGCCGCCACTCGATTGCGCGATGCATCCGAGGGCGCCGGGATGCCGCTGATGCGGTGGACGCGCGGGCCGGGGTCGGTGCCTGCCGCCGTGCGCAGCGGCCGGAGCGGCGCCCCATGTGGCAACTGCTGAACTCGCTGCGCGCGCGGCTGAGTCTGCTGCTGGTCGCCGCCGGCGTGGTCGGCGCACTGATCCTCGTCGGCGTCACCCGCTGGCCACTGCCGCAACTGCTCGCGTGGTTGCATGGCGGCGCGGCCGGCGCCGGCGAGGCGGCATCGGCCGCGGTCACCGCGACGCCGCCGCAGGATGTCTACATCGCACTGGCTGTGGGGCTGGTGTTGCTGATGCTGGCCGCGATCTGGCTGGCCGGGCGCGCGCTGGACCCGGTGAGCCGCCTGCTGCGGGCGCTGGAAGGCGCGGTGGCCAGTTATCGCGACGGTGATTTCAGCTTCTCCATCGCGGCCAACCGCCGCGACGAACTGGGCAAGCTGATCCGCATGCACAACGAGCTGGGCCACACCTTGCGTGAGCAGCGCCAGCACCTGGCGCAACGCGAGCTGCTGCTGGACACGGTGGTGCAGAACACGCCGGTGGCGCTGGTGCTCACCGATGCCGCGGGCCGCGTGGCCTACGCCAACATCGCCTCAAGGCACCTGTTCAATGAGGGGCGCAGCCTGGCCGGGCTGGATTTCGCCGAACTGCTGGCCGAGGCGCCGCAGGTGCTGCGCCAGGCGGTGGAGAGCGGCGAGGATGCGCTGCTCACGGTGGACATGGACGGCAGCGACGAAACCTTCCACCTGTCGCAGCGTGCGTTCCGCCTGCAGGGGCGGCCGCATCGCCTGCATTCGTTCCGGCGCATGACGCGCGAGCTCTCGCGGCAGGAGGTGGCGACCTGGAAGCGGGTGATCCGGGTGATCAGCCACGAGCTCAACAACTCGCTGGCGCCGATCTCCTCGCTGGCGCACTCTGGCGCGGAGCTGGCGCGGCGCGGCGACGTCGATCGCCTGCCCAGCGTGTTCGCCACCATCGGCGAACGTGCCCGCCACCTGCACGGCTTCATCGCCGGCTATGCCAGCTTCGCCAAGCTGCCGACACCGCGACCGGTCGCGGTGGAGTGGGCGGCCTTTCTGGAAGGCCTGTCGCTGCACTGCCGCTATCGTCTGGCCTCGGCCGTTCCGGAGCGGCCGGGCTGGTTCGACGCCGCGCAGGTCGAGCAGGTGTTGATCAACCTCATCAAGAACGCGCACGAAGCCGGCGGCCCGGACGACGAGGTCACGCTGTCGATCCACGATGTCGGCGCCGAGATGCGCGTGGAGGTGGCCGACCGTGGCCCGGGCATGAGCGAAACGGTGCTGGCGCAGGCGCTGCTGCCGTTCTATTCGACCAAGCGCTCCGGCACCGGCCTGGGCCTGGCGCTGGCGCGCGAGATCGCCGAGGCGCACGGCGGGCGCGTGTTGCTGGCCAACCGCGAGGGCGGCGGCCTGCGCGTGACCTTGCTGTTGCCGACCGCCAAGGCGCCGCCGCGCGGCTGATCAAGGGCGCGCGGGCTTGTCCCCCGATCCGGCCAGGCCGGAGAAGTCCGCGCTGGAGGTCTGGTCGAGTTTCCTGCGCTGCGATTGCAGCGGTTCGCCGGTGACCTGGAACCACACGTTCTCGGCGATGTTGGTGGCATGGTCGCCGATGCGCTCGATGTTCTTGGCCATGAACAGCAGGTGCGTGCATGGGGTGATGTTGCGCGGGTCTTCCATCATGTAGGTCAGCAGCTGGCGGAAGTAGCCGGTATAGGCCTCGTCCAGCACGGTGTCGTTCTTCCACACCGCGTGCGCGCGCTCGGCATCGCGCTCCTGGTAGGCCGCGAGCACCTCGCGCACGCCGGTGGCCGCCAGCCGCGCCAGGTGTTCCAGGCCCCTGGCCGGCTGCACCGGGGCCACCATCGACAGGGGGATCGAGCGTTTGGCCACGTTGGCGGCGTAATCGCCGATGCGCTCGATGTCGGCCGCCGTGCGCAGCGCCGCGAACACGTTGCGCAGGTCGCCGGCCATCGGCGCGCGCAATGCCAGCAGACGCACCACGTCGTGGCTGATGTCGCGCTCCATCCGGTCGATGGTGTCGTCGTTGTCGACCACGCGCTGGGCGGCGCGCTCGTCGCGCCGCTCGACCACGTCGATCGCCGCCTCCAGCTGTTTCACCGACAACTCGCCCATGCGCACGATCTCGGCGGTGAGCCGGCTCAGTTCGGTGTCGTAGCTCTTGATGATGTGGTCTGTGCCAGTGCTCATGATGTGCCTCTGCTTGTTCCTTCTGCCTTTGGGAGAAGGTGCCCCGAAGGGGCGGATGAGGGTTCGGGCGGAGCGGGGCGCCGAGGCCCCGCCCGTACCCTCACCCCACCCCCTCTCCCGAAGGGAGAGGGGCTTTCAATCGTCTAGCCGAATCGCCCGGTGATGTAATCCTCGGTCTGCTTCTTGTCCGGCTTGGTGAAGATTTTCTCGGTCTTGTCGAACTCGATCAGCTCGCCCAGGTACATGAAGGCGGTGAGGTCGGAGACGCGGGCGGCCTGCTGCATGTTGTGGGTGACGATGACGATGGTGAACTGGCTTTTCAGTTCCTCCACCAATTGCTCGATGCGGCCGGTGGCGATCGGGTCGAGCGCCGAGGTGGGTTCGTCCAGCAACAGCACTTCGGGTTTCAGCGCGATCGCGCGGGCGATGCACAGGCGCTGCTGCTGGCCGCCGGAGAGGCCGAGCGCGTTGTGCTTGAGCTTGTCCTTCACCTCGTCCCACAGCGCCGAGCTGCGCAGTGCCTGCTCGACGCGGCCTTCCATGTCGGACCTGGACAGCTTCTCGTGGTGGCGGATGCCGTAGGCGACGTTCTCGAAGATCGTCATCGGGAACGGCACCGGCTTCTGGAACACCATGCCGATCTTGCTGCGCAGGCGGTTCATCGAATAGCGCGGGTCGAGGATGTTCTCGCCGTCGAGCAGGATCGAGCCGGTGGCCCGCAGCTTCGGATAGATGGCGTAGATGCGGTTGAAGATGCGCAGCAAGGTGGACTTGCCGCAACCGGACGGCCCGATGATCGCAGTGACCTGCTTCTCGGGGATATCCATGTCGATGCCTTTCAGCGCATGGAAATCGCCGTAGTGGAAGTGCAGGTCGCGCACGGTGAACTTGGGCGACGCCACCGGCAACGACCGGGCGGCGAGGGCGGGATCAGTCATGGGACACCTTGGTGCGGGAAAGGATCAGGCGCGAGGCCAGGCTCAGCAGCAGCACGAACATGGTGATCACGAACGCGCCGGCCCACGCCAGCGCGTGCATCGATTCGCCCGGGTCGTTGGCGTACTGGTAGATGATCTGCGGCAGGCTGGACATCTTCTCCATCGGGTTGATGGCCATGTAGTTGTTGCCGAACGCGGTGAACAGCAGCGGCGCGGTCTCGCCGCTGATCCGCGCCAGCGCCAGCAGCACGCCGGTGATGATGCCCGAGCGCGCCGCGCGGATCAGGATCTGCACGGTCAGCTTCCACTGCGGCACGCCCAGCGACAGCGCGGCTTCGCGCAAGGTGGAGGGCACCAGCCGCAACATCTCGTCGGTGGTGCGCACGATCACCGGCAACGCGATCAGCGCCAGCGCCACGCCGCCGGCGAAGCCGGAGAAGGTGGTGTTGCCGTGGGTCAGCGCCGTGCTGGGCAGCACGATGATGGTGTAGACGAACAGGCCCATCACGATCGACGGCGCCGACAGCAGGATGTCGTTGAGGAAGCGGATCGACTCCCCCAGCTTCGTGCGGTTGGCGTACTCGGCCAGCCAGGTGCCGGCCAGCACGCCGATCGGCGTGGCGATGCCGATGCCGATGAAGTTGATCACCAGGCTGCCGACCATCGAGTTCAGCAGGCCGCCGTCCTCGCCGTAGGCGGTGATTTTCGTGAACAGCTTCAGGTCCAGCGCGCTGATGCCCTGGCGCAGCGTTTCCCAGAGAATCCAGGCGAGGAAGGCCAGCCCCACCAGCGTGGCCAGCATGCTCATGGTCATGGCCAGCGCATTGGTGATCCGCCGGCGCAGGTAGAGCGCGTTCATCAACGACCCTCCTTGCTCGCCAGGCGGCGCAGCATCAGGCGGGCGATCAGCAGCACGATGAAGGTGACCACGAACAACAGGAAGGCCAGCGCCATCAGTGCGGACTTCTGCAGGCCGGCGGCTTCGCTGAACTGGTTGGCGATGGTCGAGGCAATCGAGGTGCCGGGGTCGAGCAGCGAGGCCGACAGCTGCATCGCGTTGCCCAGCACGAAGGTCACCGCCATCGTCTCGCCCAGCGCGCGGCCGAGGCCGAGGAAGATGCCGCCGATCACCGCCGAGCGGGTGTACGGCAGCACGATGTCCCACGACACCTCCCAGGTGCTGGAACCCAGCGCATAGGCCGATTCCTTCAGCCGCGTCGGCACGGTCTGGAACACCTCGCGCATCACCGAGGAGATGAACGGGATGATCATGATCGCCAGCACGATGCCGGCGACCAGGATGCTGGCGCCGAACGGATAGCTGCTGCCGAACAGCTTGCCCACGAAGGGCACGTGCTCGGCCACCCACGACAGCTGGCCGTCGTCGGGCTGGTTGCCGAGGTTGTTGGTCAGCCACGGCTTGACGTGTTCGGCGAAGAACGGGGCGAAGATGAAAAGCCCCCACATGCCGTAGATGATCGAGGGGATGCCGGCCAGCAGTTCGATGGCCGAGGCCACCGGCGTGCGCAGCCAGGCCGGCGCCACTTCGGAGAGATAGACCGCGATGCCGAAACTCACCGGCACGGCGATCAGCAAGGCGATGAAGGAGGTGGCCAGGGTGCCGTACACCGGCACCAGGGCACCGTAGACCTCGTTGCCCGGGTCCCATTCGGAGCTGACCAGGAAGTGCCAGCCGAAGGTGGCGAACGCGTCGCGCCCGCCCCACAGGGTGGCCGCGGCGGCGCCGAGCAGGGATGCCAGCACCAGCAGCGCGCAGGCCTTCAACAGCCAGCGGAACAGCCGCTCGTGACGGGCGTCACGGCGGCTGCGCTGTTCCAGGATGTCGGTGGTGATGGCTGTCGTCATGCGGGACTCGGTGACCGGCTTGTGATTGAACAAACCCCGTTCGCCCCGAGCGTAGCGCAGCGGAGCCGAAGGGCAGTCTCCTTCGGCTCCGACCCTGCGCCACGCGCTCGGGGCGAACGGGGCGGGCGGCGGCTTCGATCAAGCCATCAATGCTTGAACTCGGACGTCCAGTACGCCTCGATCTGGCTGACAAGCGACGCCGGCAGCGGCACGTAGTCGAGTTCGCTGGCGGCTTGCTGGCCATGCTCCAGCGCGTACTTGAAGAAGTCGAAGGCGACCTTGCTGTTGCCCGCGTTCTTCGGCGACTTGTACATGATGATCCAGGTGGTGGCGGTGATCGGCCACGCCTTGGCGCCCGGCGCGTTGGTCATGATCAGGTTGAAGTCCTTGGCGCTGGCCCAGTCGGCGGTAGCCGCGGCGGCCGCGAAGCTCTCCGCTTCCGGCGCAATCACGTTGCCGGCGGCGTTCTTCATGTTCACCCAGCTGATCTTGTTCTTCACCGCGTAGGCGTATTCGACGTAGCCGATCGAGCCCTTGATCTGGCGCACGTACTGCGACACGCCCTCGTTGCCCTTGCCGCCCACGCCGGTCGGCCATTCCACGGCGGTGCCGAACTTGACCTTGCCGGCCCACTCCGGGCTGACCTTGGACAGGTAGTTGGTGAAGTTGAACGAGGTGCCCGAACCGTCCGAGCGATGCACCACGGTGATCTTGCCGGCCGGCAGGGCCAGGCCCGCGTTCAGCGCGGCGATCTTCGGATCGTTCCAGTTCCTGATCTTGCCCAGGAAGATGTCGGCCAGGGTGGCGCCGTCCAGCTTGATCTGGCCGGCCTGCACGCCGGCGATGTTGACCACCGGCACGATGCCGCCGACCACGATCGGGAACTGGCCCAGGCCGTACTTCTTCAGGTCCTCGGCCTTCATCGGCGCGTCGGAGGCGCCGAAGTCGATGGTGCCTTCCTTGATCTGCGCGATGCCGGCGCCGGAACCGATCGACTGGTAGTTGAGGCGGTTGCCGGTCTTCTCGGCATACGCGGCCGACCACTTGGACATGACCGGGTAGACGAAGCTGGAGCCGGCGCCGGTGATGTCGGTGGCGTGGGCGGCCACGCCGAAGGTCGAGGCCACGGCGAACGTGGCGACGGCGGCGAGCCGGACTGGCAGTTTGCGGAGGGTCAACATGGAAGCTCCTTTCGAGTGGGGTCGGATGCGACCCCGCCATTTCAGGCTTTTCGTGTTGCCATTGAATGAAATGAATGTTGCAGCAAGATGACAGCCCCTGCGACAGTGCCGGCGGGCCGCGCGCGGGAGTGTCTCGAATCTGTCATGTCAGTGGCATCCAGCCGTAAAAGTCCGTCTGCAAACTTTTAACCAATCGCCGGCCAGGCCCCTCCGGTTCGGGCGGCGACCCAGCGATTTCCCACCCACTTGCGGAGAAAGACATGCGTTCCAAACTGATTGCGGTGGCGATTGCCGCCGGCCTCGGGGTTGCCAGCTTCACGGCCGCGGCCGCGCCGCAGAACCGGACGTCGGCGACCACCAGCGCCGAGGTCGAGTCGCTGAAGGCCCAGCTCGCCGCACTGCAGGCCAAGGTGAACGAACTGGAACAGCGCACCGATGCGCAGTCCGACATCAACGTCAGCACCGGCCAGGCGGTGGAGAAGGCGACGGCGGTGACCACCGCCAGCGACAAGAAACTCGAGTCGCTGGAGAAGCTGGTCAACAACACCAAGTTGTCCGGCCGCATGTACTTCGACTTCACCAACATCGACCAGAAGGACAGCGACAGCGGCAAGACCGACAAGTCCGGCATCGGCATGGACGTCAAGCGCTTCTACCTCGGCGTCGACCACAAGTTCAACGACATCTGGTCGATGAACCTGACCACCGATTTCAACTATTCCAGCAGCGACGGCCAGACCAGCCTGTTCGTCAAGAAGGCCTACGTGCAGGGCAAGTTCGACGACGCGGCGGTGCTGCGCATCGGTTCGACCGACATGCCGTGGATTCCGTTCGCCGAGCAGTACTACGGTTTCCGCTACGTCGAGAACACCATCACCGACCGCCTGAAGTACGGCAACTCGGCGGACTGGGGCCTGCACCTGGGTGGCGAGCTGGGCGCCGGCAAGTCGTTCAACTACGCGGTGTCGGTGGTCAACGGCAACGGCTACAAGAATCCGGGCCGCAGCAAGGGCGTGGATGTCGAGGGCCGCCTCGGCTTCGTGCCGTTCGAGAACATGGTGGTGGCGATCGGCGGCTACCGCGGCCATCGCGGCCAGGAGACCGAGAACGTCAACGCCGTGAACACGGCCGAGCGCGGCGACATCATGGTCGCCTATGCCAGCGACGCGTTCCGTCTCGGCGCCGAGTACTTCACGGCGAAGAACTGGAACAACGTGCTCACCACGGCCACCGACAAGGCCGACGGTTACTCGCTGTGGGGCAGCGTGGCGGTGGCCGACGACGTGAGCCTGTTCGCCCGCTACGACAACGCCAAGCTCAGCAAGACGCTGGATGGCGCCAACAAGAACGTCTACTACAACGCCGGCGTCGAGTACCAGGTGACCAAGGGCTTCAAGCTGGCCGGCGTGTGGAAGCACGAGAAGGCCGACAAGTCCGTCAGCACGCCGGTACCGCCGCACGTGCGCAACGTCAAGACCAACGAGATCGGCGTGTTCGGCGAAGTGCGCTTCTGAACCCGTGCCGCCGCGGCAGTCCGCGGCGGCGCGGCGGGGCAAACGGTTATCGTGAGGGAGTTCCACCCAGGGATGGAGAGCGGCGGGCCAGGATGCCCGCCGTTTCTTTTTTTTTCGCGGATGATGGCGATGACGCTGCGCGCGCGTCCGCCGAGGCGTCAGGTCTTGTACCGGTCCAGCAGCCAGCCCTGCGCCGCATGCGCCGGTGCGTCGCCCGGCGTGGCGCGGCGATAGTGCCCATCGGCGTCCAGCAGCCAGGCCTGCACGTTGTCGTCCAGGTAGTTCTGCAGCGTCTCGCGGAAGACACGCGCCGCGATGCGCGGGTCGCGTATCGGGAAGCATGCCTCGACCCGGCGCAGCAGATTGCGCTCCATCCAGTCGGCCGAGGAGCCGTAGATCTCGGCGCGGCCGTCGTTGGCGAACCAGTACACGCGGCTGTGCTCGAGAAAGCGGCCCAGCACCGAGCGCACGCGGATGCGCTCGGAGACCCCGGGCAGGCCTAGGCGCAGGATGCATGCGCCGCGCACGATCAAGTCGATCTCGACGCCGGCGCAGGAGGCGCGGTAGAGCGCGGCGACCATGGAGGGTTCGTTCAGCGCGTTCATGCGCGCGATGATCCGCGCCGGCTTGCCGGCGCATGCGTGCGTGATCTCGCGCTCGACCAGGGCGAGCAGGCCGCGATGCAGGCTGAAGGGCGACTGCAGCACGTGCTCCAGCTCCACCGCCGGCCCGAGGCTGCACAGCTGCTGGAAGATCCGGCCCACGTCGGCGCAGATGCCCGGGTCGCGGGTCATCAGGCCGATGTCGGTGTAGAGCCGGCTGGTGGCCAGGTGGTAGTTGCCGGTGGACAGGTGCGCGTAGCGGCACAGCACGCCCCGTTCGCGGCGCACGATCAGCAGCATCTTGGCGTGGGTCTTGTAGCCGACGACGCCGTACACGACCTGCACGCCGGCCTCCTGCAGACGGTCGGCCAGGCGGATGTTCGCCTCCTCGTCGAAGCGGGCGCGCAACTCGATGACCGCCGTCACCTCCTTGCCGGAGCGGGCCGCATCGGCAAGGTAGCCGACCAGCGGCGAGTCCTCGCCGACCCGGTACAGCGTCTGCCGGATCGCCAGTACGTCGGCGTCCGTGCTGGCCTGGCGCAGCAGTTCGAGCACGGGCGTGAACGAATCGAACGGGTGATGCAGCAGCAGGTCGCCCTGGCTGATGGTATCGAACATGCCGGCGTCCGCCGTGAAGGCGCGAGGCACGGCCGGCACGAACGGCGGATATTTCAGATCCGGGCGATCGACCATGTCATAGATCGCCGACGCGCGATGCAGGTTGACCGGGCCGCTGCACAGGTACACGTCGGCATCGGTCAGGCCGAAGTTCACCAGCAGCATCTGCCGCACCTCGGGCGTGCAGCCCTCGCCGAGTTCCAGCCGCACCGCGTCGGCGTAAGCCCGCTCGCGCAGTTCCATGCTCAGCACGCGCGCCAGGTTCTCGGTGTCGCCTTCTTCCAGCTCCAGTTCGGAATCGCGCGTCACGCGGAACTGGCAGGCGCCGCGGATCGTCATGCCGGGGAACATCGCGTCGGCGAAGCGCTCCAGCAGCGTGGAGAGGAACACGAACTGGTGTGGCGCGCCGGCGACCTCCGGCGGCAGGCGGATCACGCGCGGCAGCGAGCGCGGCGCGCGCACGACCGCGACATGGCCCTCGCGACCGAAGGCGTCCTCGCCGTCCAGCACCACCGCGACATTGAGGCTCTTGTTGAGTATCCGCGGGAACGGGTGGGCCGAGTTCAAGCCCAGCGGCGAGAGCACCGGCAGGATCTCGCGCTCGAAGTGCGTGCGCGCCCAGCGCGTCTGTGCGGGCGACCAGGGCGCGCCGTCGATGAACACGATGCCCTCGCGCGCCAGCGCCGGGCGCAGCTCGTCGTGCCACGTTTCGTACTGGGTGTGCATCAGCCGGGTGGCGTTGTCGCGCACCTGCGCGAGCACCTCGGCCAGGGGCATGCCGTCCGGGCCCGGGCGCGCGTCGCCGTAGGCGATCCAGTGCCTGAGGCTGGCCACGCGCACCTCGAAAAACTCGTCGAGGTTGCGCACCGAGATGCACAGGAAGTGCAGCCGTTCCAGCAGCGGTACCGTGGCGTCGCGCGCCTGGGCCAGCACGCGGGCATTGAATTGGAGCGCCGAAAGTTCGTGGTTGAGGCAGAGGTTCGCCGCGCGGAAACCGACGCTGGCCGGCTCCGGCTCGACGTGCTGCGGCGCGCTTGCGATGGTCATGGGCGGAGGGTCGGCGGGTGAGGGCGGTTCAACCCGCCAGGGTGCCGACGAGTGCGGCGTCGAGCCCGCGCGAGGCGAGGCCGAGCGCCGCGCCGAGTGCGGCACCGGCGAGCACGTCGCTGGGGTAGTGCAGGCCCAGCACCACGCGCGACATCGCCACCAGCACGGCGAACAGCGCCAGCGGAAGGGCCAGCACGGGAAACCAGCCGGCGGCGACGATGCCGAAGCTCACCGCGTGCAGCGTATGCCCCGACGGGAAGCTGAACTCGTCCAGCGGCGGTGCGCGCGCGATCACTTCGCGGTGCACGCGGAACGGCCGCGGGCGACGCGTGCGGCGCTTCAGCGTGCGGTAGAGCAACCACGCCACGATGCCGGTGCCGGCCATCTGCAGTGCGGCGTGCCGACCGCGGTCACCGCCGCCGATGGCCAACGCGGCGATCAGGCCGTACCAGAGCCAGCCATCGCCGAGGCGGCTGGCCGCGCCGAAGATCCGTTGCACCGCGCGACGCGCGCCCCAGCGGCTGGCCGCGCGGCACAGCAGCGCGTCCAGCGACAGAGTTGCCGGTTCAGGCGACGGCGCGGAGACGGTCATCGGGATGGCCATGCAGCAGCGAGACCAGCAAAGTCTCGAATTCCGCGATCACCATGTCCGGCGGGCACCGCAGCGCGGCGCGCCGCGCATGGGCGCCGAGCCTGCGGCGGGTCGTCGGGTCGACGCCGAGCTGATAGGCCGAGGTGATGAAACTGCGCGCGTCCGAGGGCGGCACAATGCGCCCGGAGATGCCGTCGACGACGTGCTCCTGCGCCGCGGCATGGTCGAACGCGACCAGCGCCAGCCCCGAGGCCATCGCTTCCAGTACCACGTTGCCGAAGGTTTCCGACAGGCTCGGGAACAGGAACACGTCCGCGCTGGCGTAGTGCGCGGCCAGATCCGCGCCGTGCCTGGTGCCGACGAACAAGGCCTCGGGGCAGGCGCTGGCGAGCGCCGCGCGTTGCGGACCGTCGCCGACCATCACCAGGCGCGCGGCGGGCGTGCGTGCCTGCAACGCGCGGAAAGCCTGCACGGCGAGGCCCAGGTTTTTCTCCGCAGCGATCCGTCCGACGCACAGCAGCACGGGCGTCTCGTCATCCACGCCCCAGCTGCGGCGCAGCGCCGGATCGCGCCGCTCCGGCGAGAACAGCCGGACATCGACGCCGCGGCGCAGCTTGCGCACGTGGTCGACACCGGCATCCGTCAGCTCGGCGTGCAGCGCGTTGGTCGGCACCAGGGTCATCTGCGCGCGACGGTGGAAGCCGAGCAGGTGGTTGCGTACCAGCGGCGCCAGCAGGCCGACGCCATAGTGGGCGGCGTAGTCGTGGAAGCGCGTGTGGAACCCGCTCACCACCGGGACCTGCAGCGCGTTGGCCACGCGCAGCGCCGACGCGCCCAGCGGACCTTCCGTGGCGATGTACACCGCATCGGGCCGCTTCGCATGCCAGCGCCGGCGCAGCGCACTGCCGGCGGGCAGGCCGAACTGCATGCCCGGGTAGCGCGGCAGCGCCACGCCGCGTGCGCGTACCAGTTCGACCTTGCCGTCGCGGCCGTCGCCGCCGGGGCGGACCACGTCGACGCCCAGCCCGCGTGCGGCCAGCCCGGCGGCAAGCGTGCGCACGGTGAGGGCGACACCGTTCACCTGGGGCGGCCAGGTCTCCGTGACGAAGCTGACGCGCATCGCTGTTCTCCGATCGGAACTGGCACCGATCGTGGCGCCGCCCTGTTGCACGCGAACGACGGCTGCATGACGCTTGTGTGCTTGCCGACTTGCGCGCGCCGCGGGAGGGCATCGCGCCCAGCCGTCGTGACAAAAAAGCGAGTCCGGCATGTCATCGGCTTGTCACGCGGCGTTGCGACAATGCCTGCGCCTGCCAGGCACTCCCCTCCATGGCAGGCATCTTCGAGATGCCGCTCCCCCTCCTGAATCGGCTCCCGGCGTGGATTTTCTCCACGCCGTTTTTTTTGCGGCAAGGGGGTTGTGCGCAGGCGCGGCTCAGTTGGCCGGGGTCTCGGCGCGGAAGATGCCGCCGCGGTCCGGCGGCAACACGCGCGAGGCTTCCATCACGCAGGAGAAGGTCGAGCCGCGGCCGGGCTCGCTCTCGATCACCAGGCGCCCCTGGTGCAGGTTCAGCACGTGCTTGACGATGGACAGGCCCAGGCCGGTGCCGCCGGACTCGCGCGAGCGGCTGGACGACACGCGGTAGAAGCGCTCGGTGAGTCGCACCAGGTGTTCGGCGGAGATGCCCAGCCCGCTGTCGCGCACGGAGAAGATCGCGCCGCCATCGGCGGTCTGCCGCCAGCCGATCACGATCTCGCCGCCGCTGGGCGTATAGCGCACGGCGTTGCTGGTCAGGTTGGAGAACGCGCTGTGCAGGTGATGGATCGAGCCGCGCAGGCGCACCGCAGTGGTCGCCTCCACGCTGATGCGGTGCCGGCCCTGGCTGAGCGCCACCGCCTCGCGCCGCAGCGTCTCCAGCAGCGGAATCATGGCCACTTCCTCGTCCGGCAGGGCCTCGCGCGTTTCCAGCCGCGACAGGGTCAGCAGATCCTCGACGATCTGCTGCATCCGCTGCGACTGCATGCGCATCTCGCCGAGCACCGGCGCCAGCTCGGGCACGTCCACGGGGTCCAGCAGTTCCAGGTAGCCGTGGATCACCGTCAACGGAGTGCGCAGCTCATGCGAGACGTTGGCCACGAAATCGCGGCGCACCTGCTCCAGCCGGCTCAGCGTGCTGATGTCACGCGCCAGCAGCACCTTCAGCTGCTGGCCGAAGGGGATGATCGTCGCGGCCAGGCGCAGCGACGCATCCGCCGGCGCCGGCAGGTCGGCGGCCGGCTGCGTGGCATTCGTGCGCAGCCACGTGCCCAGCTCGCTGCCGTCGAGCCATTGCGCGAGCGGCTGCCCGACGTGTTCGCGCCGCACGCCGAGCAGACGGGTAGCGGCCGCGTTGAACCAGCGCACGCGCCCCTGATCGTCGAACAGCACCACGGCATCGGCCAGTGCGCCCACCGCGTCGCGCACGTCGTGCAACTGCGCGCGCAGGCGCGACTGGCGCAAGGCGCGTGCGGCGCGGAGTTGGCCAGGTGTATCGGGTCGCGTCCGGCGTGCACGGCGTGCACGGCGTGCGCGCAGCCACCACCCCAGCGCGACGGCTTCACCGCCCAGGGCGACGCCGAGCGCCCACCATGGCGACGCCCACAGCGCGGCGACGATCGCGCCGGCCATCGAGCCGATCACGATGACGAGGAAGCCGGTGTCGAAGGAGGTGCGGATGCTGCGCATGCGCCGGCCGGAGCTGCTCAGGGCCGCACGGGTGCGGGCTGGGCGGAGAAGCGGTAACCGGTGCCGCGCACTGTCTGGATCAGGGCATCCAGGCCCCATGCCTCCAGGGTCTTGCGCAGGCGCCGGATGTGCACGTCGACGGTGCGCTCCTCCACGTAGACGCTGCCGCCCCAGACATGATCGAGCAGTTGCGCGCGGGAATACACGCGCTCGCTGTGGCTCATGAAGAAGTGCAACAGGCGGTATTCGGTGGGGCCCAGGTGCACCGGCTCGTCGCCGGCGAACACCCGGTGCGCCTGGCCGTCCAGACGCAGCCCGCCCAGCTCGATCATGCCGGCGCCGTCCTCGCCCTGGCTGCGGCGCAGCACCGCCTTGATCCGCGCCACCAGCTCGCGGGTGGAAAACGGCTTGACCACGTAGTCGTCCACGCCGGCATCCAGGCCGGCCACGCGGTCGGTCTCCTCGCCGCGGGCGGTCAGCATGATGATCGGCAGGTCGCGGGTCAGCTCCTCGCGGCGCAGTCGCCGGGCCAGGTCCATGCCGCTGATGCCCGGCAGCATCCAGTCGAGCAGGATCAGGTCGGGCACCGCCTCGGCGATGGCCAGTTGCGCTTCACCGGCATCGGCGGCGCAGACCGGCAGCATCTCTGCGCGGCGCAGCGCGAACGCCACCATGTCGCGGATCGGCGCCTCGTCTTCGATGATCAGGATGCGTTTTTGCATGCATATGCCCAGTGGCAGCCGGCGCCATGGAATCACGGCCATGTTACGCGACGATGACAGCGCCGGGCTGCCCGGCCGCGGTCGTGATGATCGTTCCATGACGCCATGGTCCGGCCCGCTCGACGGCGCTGCGCTCGCCTATACTGACATCTTCACGGAAAGGGGAGAGCTTCATGGGTATCGCACAACTGCTGGCGCTGGTCATCCTGGTCGTGGTCGTCATCGGCATCGTCAAGCTGGTGCGCATCGTGCCGCAGGGTTACGAATGGACGGTGGAGACGTTCGGCAAGTACACCGGCACGTTGAGCCCGGGGCTGCATTTCCTGATCCCGATCTACCAGGCGATCGGGCACAAGATGAACATGATGGAGCAGGTGCTGGACGTGCCCTCGCAGGACGTCATCACCAAGGACAACGCGGTGGTGCGTGTCGACGGCGTGGTGTTCTACCAGGTGCTGGATGCGGCCAAGGCGGCCTATGAAGTGGCCAATCTGGAGCAGGCCTCGCTGGCGCTGGTGATGACCAACATCCGCACCGTGCTCGGCTCGATGGATCTGGACGAAAGCCTGAGCAAGCGCGACGAGATCAACGCCCGCCTGCTGCGCGTGGTGGACGAGGCGACCCACCCGTGGGGCGTCAAGGTCAACCGCATCGAGATCAAGGACATCTCGCCGCCGCGCGACCTGATCGACGCGATGGCACGGCAGATGAAGGCCGAGCGCGAGAAGCGCGCCAACATCCTCGACGCCGAGGGCTTCCGCCAGGCGGCGATTCTCAAGGCCGAGGGCGAGAAGCAGTCGGCGATCCTCTCTGCCGAGGGTGAGAAGGAGGCCGCGTTCCGCGCCGCCGAGGCGCGTGAGCGCACCGCCGAGGCCGAGGCCAAGGCCACCACGATGGTCTCCGACGCGATCGCCGGCGGCAACATCAATGCGCTGAACTATTTCGTCGCCAACAACTACATCGGCGCGCTGAAGGAAATGGCCAATTCGCCCAACCAGAAGATGCTGCTGCTGCCGATCGAGGCCACCGGCGTGATCGGCGCGATGGCCGGCATCGCCGAACTGGCCAAGGAATCCCTGACCCAGCAGCAGCGCCCGGCGGCCGCGCCGGTGCCGCCGCTGCGCTGAGTGGAGTCCTCGACCATGTGGCAACTTGCCGTGCATTACCTGTGGTGGATCCTGGCGCTGCTGCTGATTGCCGGCGAGCTGCTGCTGCCGGGCTATTTCCTGCTGTGGATCGGCCTGGCCGCGGCGGCGATGGGCGTGCTGCTGTGGGCCGTGCCGACGCTGGGCCTGCTGGCGCAGGCGATCGTGTTCGGCCTGCTCGCATTCGCCTTCTGCGTGGCCTACGCGCGCTGGCTGCGGCCGAAGCTGGAGCGTCGCGTGCCGGGCAGCGAACGCCTCAACCGTCGCGCCGAGCAGATGATCGGCCAGCGTTATGAGCTGATCGAGGCGATCGTCAATGGTCGCGGCAAGGCCCGCGTGGGCGACGGCCAGTGGCTGGTCAACGGGCCGGACCTGCCGCTGGGCGCCACCGTGGAAGTGGTTGCCGTCGATGGTTCCACCCTGCAGGTGCGCGCGGTGGCATGAGCGGCACCATCAGCCAGCAGCAATTCGCCACCACCGCGCTGAACACGCGCATGGCGTTCGTGCTGGAGCTGGCGCGGCGCCTGCACCAGTACGGCACCACCGCGCCGCGACTGGAGATGGCCGTGGCCGGCGTGGCGCAGCGGCTGGGCTTGTCCGCCGACGTGTGGTCCAGCCCTACCGCGGTCATCATTTCCTTCGCCGACCTCGCCCAGGGCGAGGAGCGCGTGGCGACGACCACCCAGGTGGTGCGGCTGCCGCCGGGCGAGGTGAACCTGGAACGGCTGTGCCAGGCCGACGACATCGCCGACCGCGCGATCGCCGGCGAGCTGGGCCTGCGCGAAGGCTTTCGCCTGCTGCGCGAGCTGGGTCGGCCGGACAGCCGACGCGAGAAAATCGGCCTGATCGCCAGCTACGGCTTGTCCGCGGCTTCGATCGCGGCGCTGTTCCTGCACAGCTCGTGGGTGGACCTGGTGGTCGCGGCGGTGATCGGCACGATCATCGGCTGCATCACCCTGGCGGCTGCCGTGCGGCCGCAGCTGGCGGCGGCCAGCGATGCAATCAGTGCGCTGGTGGCGACCATGGTGGCGATCCTGGTCAGCGCCTTCATCGTGCCGCTGGCGATCAAGTCGGTGGTGCTGGCCAGCCTGATCATCCTGATCCCCGGCATGTCGCTGACCACCGCCGTGCGCGAGATCTCCAGCCAGCACCTGGTTTCCGGCATGGCGCGCATGGGCGGTGCGATGGCGACCCTGCTCAAGCTCACTTTCGGGGTCATCGCCGCGACCGAGTTGTGCAGCGCACTCGGCATCACTGCGCGCGATTTCGCCTTGCCGCCGCTGCCGTCATGGACCGATTACCCGGTGCTGCTGGTCGCCGCGATCGCCTTCGCGATCCTGTTCCGCGCCGCCCGGCGCGACTGGCCGGCAGTGATCGCGGCGGTGGTGGTGGGTTATCTGGCCACGCGCTGGGGCGGCGAGATCTCCACCTCGTTGCCGGGCGCGCCGGTAGGCGTGTTCCTGGGCGGCTTGCTGCTGGGCGCGCTGGCCAACGTCTACGCGCGCTATGCGCATCGGCCCGGCGCGGTAATCCGCGAACCGGGCATCCTGTTGCTGGTGCCGGGCAGCGTGGGCTTCCGCAGCATGTCGTTCCTGCTCGAACGCGATACCTCGCTCGGCCTGGACGCCGGCTTGCTGCTGGTCACCCTGCTGGTGTCGCTGGTGGCGGGGCTGATGTTCGGCGACTTGCTGATTTCGCCGCGGCGCTCTCTGTAAAACAAAAGCGACCGGGCTAGCCGGACTTCACGCCAACCGGTTCGTCACGGGAGACGAACCCGCGGCACCTTCACCTCCTCCCCTTTGAAGCAGGGGAGGATTGAGGAGGGTGCTCCTGGCCCCGGCAAGATCAAGAGCCGCGCCTTCCTGACCTCCCTTTGCGTTGCGTCCGCATGAGCCTTGCGCGGCGAATGGACGTCGCATGGTTCAAGCCAAAAAAAAGCGCCGGCGCGAGGCCGGCGCTGTTTCCATGGCGTGGGGACGGCGATCAGATCGTCAGGTCCTTTTCCTTCTTGCCCGCCTTCAGCGCGTCGTTGAACCAGTGCGGACGCTTGCCGCGGCCGGACCAGGTCTGCGCCGGGTTGGCCGGGTTGCGATACTTCGGGGCAACCTTGGCGCCGGCGCGCTTGCTCTTGCGGGCACCGCCGAAAATGTCCTCGAACGAATAACCCTCGGCCTTGATCAGCGCGTGGACCTTCTCGCGCAGCTTGACGACCTTCTCCTTGCGCAATTCGTCCTGACGGATTTGTGCCTTGCTGATGAGATCGTTGAGCTGATTGTGGTTGAGATTCTTGATATCGACGGCCATGGACGGACTCCGGTGAGGGTGACGAATCATGCCCCATTATCGAGGCAATGCGGGCATTGGTGAATGCCGGCCAGTGGGGATTCTCCATGATCGGACAAACATTTGTAAAGCGCCAAACTCCCCGACGCGCGTCACAGTTCATATTCGAAACGATTATGAAACAGGGTTGCACGGGCAAATGTGCCGATATTCGAAACCCGCCGGTTTCATTAATCAGGCCAGCAGTGCGAACAACTCATCCTGGCTCAACGTGCGGCTCTCGCTGTCCTCGCGGCCGCGATATTCCAGCGTGCCGGCGGCCAGCCCGCGTTCGCTCACCACCACGCGATGGGGGATGCCGATCAACTCCATGTCGGCGAACATGTTGCCGGGACGCAGGCCGCGATCGTCCAGCACGGTTTCGATGCCGCGCTGGACGAGTGCCTGGTACAGCGCCTCGGCGGCCTCGTTGACCGCGGCGGAGGCGTTCTTCGGGTTGATCACGCACACCGCCACCCGCCACGGCGCCATCGCCTCGGGCCAGATGATGCCCGCGTCGTCATGGCGCTGCTCGATGGCGGCGGCGACGATGCGGCTGATCCCGATGCCGTAGCAACCCATGGCCATCACCTGGGCCTTGCCGCCTTCGTCGATTACGGTGGCGCGCAGGGCGTCGGCATATTTCGTCCCCAGCTGGAACACGTGGCCCACTTCGATGCCGCGGGCCAGGTGCAGTTCGCCGTGGCCGTCGGGCGAGGCATCGCCCTCGACCACGTTGCGCAGGTCGGCGATGCGGCTGATGCGCGCGTCGCGCTCCCAGTTGGCGCCGGTGCAGTGCACGCCGTCGGCATTGCCGCCGCAGACGAAGTCGGCCAGTACGGCGGCGTCGCGATCGACGATCACCGGGATGGAATCGGGCAGGCCGACCGGGCCGATGAACCCCGGGCGCGTGCCGCAGGCGGCGCGGATTTCCTCTTCGCCGGCCAGCACCATCTCGCCCGGCAGCTCGGCCAGCTTGCCGGCCTTGACCTCGTTGAGTTCGTGGTCGCCGCGCAGGCACAGCGCGACCAGCCCTTCGACGCCGCGCACCAGCAGGGTCTTCACGCATTGCCGCGGTTCCACTTTCAGGAAGGCGGCGACGTCGGCGATGGTTTTCTGGGTCGGCGTGTCCGCGCGCTGCAGGCCGGCGGCGGGCGCAGGGCGTTCGACGGACGGGGGCAGCGCTTCGGCTTTCTCGAGGTTGGCGGCATAGTCGGAGCCGTCGGAAAACGCGATCGCGTCCTCGCCCGAATCGGCCAGCACCTGGAATTCATGGCTGGCATTGCCGCCGATGGCGCCGGTGTCGGCCTGCACCGCGCGGAAGCTCAGGCCGAGGCGGGTGAAAATGCGCACATAGGCCTGGTACATCGCGGCGTAGGTTTCCGCCAGCGACTCCTGCCCGAGATGGAATGAATAGGCATCCTTCATAAGGAATTCGCGCGCGCGCATCACGCCGAAACGCGGGCGGATCTCGTCGCGGAACTTGGTCTGGATCTGGTAGAAATTGACCGGCAGCTGCTTGTAGCTTTTCAGCTCGTTGCGGGCGTAATCGGTAATCACTTCCTCGGCGGTCGGCGCATAGCAGAATTCCTGCTCCTTGCGGTCGCGGATCTTCAGCAGCTGCGGGCCGAATTTCGCCCAGCGACCGGTTTCCTCCCAGAGTTCACGCGGCTGGATGGTCGGCATCAGCAATTCGATCGCGCCGGCGCGATCCATTTCCTCGCGCACGATGCGCTCGACCTTGCGCAACACGCGCAGGCCCAGCGGACTCCAGGTGTACAGGCCGGAGGCCAGCCGGCGGATCATGCCGGCGCGCAGCATCAGGCGATGGCTGGCGATCTCGGCGTCGGCAGGGACTTCCTTGACGGTGGCCAGGTGGAATTGGCTGAGGCGCATGCGGGCGATTCCGGCGTGTAAAGCGCCCATTGTAGCGGCGCCACCGCCGCCGGAGTGCGGCCCGGGGGCTTACTTGCCCTGGCAGTACTGGTCGTACTGGGCCTGGGCGGTGGCGATCTGTTGCTGGCGTTGCGAGGCGTCCAGTGCGTTGGGCTTGCCATCCTTCTCCATCACCACTGGACCGCTGCCCTGCAGGGTCGCCAGGTTGGACTGCAGCGAGGCGCACAGCGATTTGCGGTTCTCCGGGGTGTCGGCCATGGTCTTCGGCGCGACGGCGGGCTCGTTGCTGCCGCCCGCGACGTCCTCCGGATTGCTTCGTTCGGCCGGCTTGACCAGCGGCTCCACCGTGCCGGTCGTGGTGACCTTGCTGTACTTGACCCCCTGCGTCGGCGGCGCCTCGGAGTAGTGCACGGTGCCGCTGGCGTCGGTCCACTTGTAGACCTGCGCGGCACACAACGGGGCAAACAGCAGCAGTGCCACGACAATCAGCGAACGGCGCATGGGGGTCTCCGGACAGGGGAAAATCAGTCGTTCCTTGTTATCACTCCGGCGCCCCGGACTCAAGCAGGCAATGGTTTACACTGCGCCTACTCCGTCACGATCCTGCTTCATGAGTCCACCCATGCCCGTTCAACCGCCCCGGCACCGCGGCATTTACCTGTTGCCGAACCTGTTCACCACGGCGGCGATGTTCGCCGGGTTCTACGCGATCATTTCCAGCATCGGCGGCCATTACGTCGAGGCGGCCATCGCGGTGTTCCTGGCGGCGGTGCTCGACGGCATGGATGGGCGCGTGGCGCGCATGACCGGCACGCAGACCGAGTTCGGCGTGCAGTACGACTCCTTGTCGGACCTGGTCAGCTTCGGCCTCGCGCCGGCGCTGGTGATGTACACGTGGTCGCTGTCGGCGCTGCGCGACGTGGGGCCGCTGTGGGGCAAGCTGGGCTGGGCGTGCGCGTTCATCTATGCCGCCTGCGCCGCGCTGCGGCTGGCGCGCTTCAATACCCAGGCAGGGGTGGCCGACAAGCGCTATTTCCAGGGCCTGGCCAGTCCGGCCGCGGCGGCGGTGAACATGTCGTTCGTGTGGACCATGGAGAAGGCCGGCTGGAGCGGCGCCGAGCTGGCCTTCGCCAGCGCGGCGATCGTGGTGGTCACCGGCCTGCTGATGGTCAGCCGCTTCCGCTATTTCAGTTTCAAGTCGCTGCCGATGGGCGAGCGCGGCAACGTGCCGTTCGCCTGGATGGTGGTGGCGGTGCTGCTGCTTGCCTTGCTGTATCTGGCGCCGGCGCGGGTGCTGCTGGCGGGTTTCACCGTGTACCTGTTGTCCGGGCCGGTGTGGACCATCGCGGCGCGGATCGCGCATCGGCGCCGTGCACGGCACTCCGCCAGATGAACGCGCCCATGCCTGCCGCCCACCGCGCCCGCGTCCTGCACGCGCTGGGGCTGACGCCGTGGGTTCGCCGCGTGGCGAAAGTTGTGCCGGCCATGGCCGAGCCGGAGCTGGGCGACGCCGACGTGGCCTGCGTGGTGATCCTGCCGGCGTCGTGCAACGCCCGCGAGCTCGACCTGCTGGGCCGCGCGCTGCATGCCGGCGGTGCGGCGCTGGCGCGCGCGGCGCGCATCAGCGTGCAAGGTGGCCAACTGGCGTCATCGGTGCCGGCGGCGCGCGCCTACCTGGTGTTCGGCGATGCGCAGGCGCATGCACTCGGCCGCGCCTTGCCGGCGGCAGTGATGAGCCAGGCGCTGATTGTGCTTGCCGATGAGCCGAAGCTGGTGCTGGCCGACGCGACGGCCAAGCGTCGGCTGTGGAACGCGCTGCGCAGCGTGCGCCGTGCCCTGGCCAGCGCGGGAGCCTGAACGATGGTCGCCGTGCCGAAGGCGGCGATCCAGGTGCGCGGCATGTACCTGGATGATCTGGCCGCGGTCAGCGCGCTGGAGAACGCCTCGTACGAATTCCCGTGGTCGCCCGGCATCTTCGGCGATTGCGTGCGGGCAGGGCATTCGTGCTGGGTTCTGTGCGTGGATGGCAGCGTGGCCGGCTACGGCATTCTCTCGACCGGCGCCGGCGAGGCGCACTTGCTCAATTTGTGCATCGGCCCGGAGCATCGCGGCCGCGGTCTCGGCCGGCATCTGCTGATGCGCCTGCTCGACGTGGCGCGCTGGAACCGGGCCGAGCGACTCTTCCTCGAAGTGCGCCCGTCCAACCCGGGCGCGAAAGCCTTGTACGAGTCGGTGGGCTTCCACGAAATCGGAAGGCGCCCGCGCTATTACCCGGCACGCGACGGACGCGAGGACGCGATCGTGATGGCGCTCGATATGGCCGCAGGCCATATCGAGAAATAGGCAAGAACCCGATCGCCAAAAAGCCCGGGGCGGCGTGCGGCGGTGCCCGCGCTACAGCTTGCCGGCCTGCTCGCGCAGCGCGCCCAGCGTGGTGTTCCAGTCGGCGATGCGCTGGCGCTCTTGTGCCACGACCTCGGCCGGCGCATTGGCGACGAAGTTCGCGTTGCCGAGCTTGCCTTCGCATTTCCTGATCTCGACCTCGATGCGGCCGATTTCCTTGGCCAGGCGCGCTTTCTCGGCGGCCACGTCGATCAGCCCGGCCAGCGGGATCAGCACGCGCAACGTGCCGACCACGGCGGCCGCGGCGGCGGGTTCGTCGGCGCCAGCAGCGATCCACTGCGGAGTCTCGACGCGGGCGAGGAAGGCGATTTGTGCGGCAAACTTTGCCAACCGCGCACGATCGCCGGAGTCGCCGTCTGCGAGCAACAGCGGGATCGTCTTGCCGGGCGGGATATTCATCTCCGAACGGATCCGGCGGATGCCGGAGAGCACGTTCTTGAACCATTCGATCTCGGTCGTGGCCGCATCATCGGCGGTGATGTCTTCGGCGCGTGGCCAGGGTCGCTGCAGCAGGCTGCTTTCGCTGAGGCCGAGCACCGGCGCCACTGACGCCCATATTTCCTCGGTGATGAACGGGATCACCGGATGCAGCGCACGCAGCACGCTTTCCAGCACCACCAGCAAGGTGTGGCGGGTGGACGCGGCAGCCGCCGCGTCGTCGCCGTTGAGCGCCGGCTTGGCCAGTTCCAGGAACCAGTCGCAGTACTCGTTCCAGACGAACTCGTACAGCGCTTGCGCCAGATGATCGAAACGATAGCTGACAAAGTGCCGCTCGACCTCGTCCAGCGTCTGCTTGAGCCGCGTCAGAATCCACCGCTCCGCCTCGGTCACCGGCTTTTGATCTCTCCGATTCCCGATTCCTGATTCCCCGTTCCCCGCGTTCAAAAGAACAAACCGCGCCGCATTCCACAGCTTGTTGCAGAACGCCTTGTAGCCCTCAGCCCGCTTGATGTCGAAGTTGATCGTGCGGCTGTAGCTGGCCAGCGCGGCGAAGGTGAAACGCAGCGCATCGGTGCCGATCGCCGGGATGCCGTCGGGGTAGTCCTTGCGGATGCGCTTCTCGACCTTGGCGCGCACCTGCGGAATCAGCAGTGACTTGGTGGATTTCTCCACCAGCGGTTCCAGCGCGATGCCGTCGATCAGGTCCAGCGGGTCCAGCGTGTTGCCCTTGGACTTGGACATCTTCTGGCCTTCGGCATCGCGCACGATGGCGTTGATGTACACCTCGCGGAACGGTATCTGGCCGGTGAAGTACTTCGTGGTCATCACCATCCGGGCGACCCAGAAGAAGATGATGTCGAAGCCGGTGACCAGCACCGCGCTGGGCAGGAAGATCTTGTCCTGCGCCCAGTTCGCCACGACCTCGCCGCGCTCGTTCTTCACCGGGCCATCGGCCGGCCAGCCCAGCGTGGAGAACGGCCACAGCGCGGAGGAAAACCAGGTGTCCAGCACGTCGTCGTCCTGACGCAGGGCGCCGACCGGCACGGTCGCGGCATGTGCGCGTGCGTCGGCCTCGTCCTCGCCCACGAAGATGTTGCCGGCCTCGTCGTACCACGCCGGGATGCGATGGCCCCACCACAGCTGGCGGCTGATGCACCAGTCCTGGATGTTGTCCAGCCATTGTGTATACGTGTTCGCCCAGTTTTCCGGCACGAACCTGATATCGCCCGAACGCACGGCATCGAGCGCCGGCTCGGTGATCGCCTTGCGGCCGCCCGGGCGGCCATCCGCCTGGACGTCCGAAGTGAGGTCGACGAACCACTGGTCGGTCAGCATCGGCTCGATCACCGCGTCGGAACGCTGGCTCACCGGTACCTGCAGCTTGTGCGCCTTCGTTTCGACCAGCAGGCCGGCGGCTTCGAGATCGGCCAGCACGGCCTTGCGCGCGTCGTAGCGATCGAGTCCGCGATACTTCTCCGGCGCGTTGTCGCTGACCTTCGCGTCCAGCGTGAAGATGGTGATCGGCGGCAGCTTGTGCCGCTGGCCGATGGCGTAGTCGTTGAAGTCATGCGCCGGAGTGATTTTCACGCAGCCGGTGCCGAAATCCTTGTCGACGTAGTCGTCGGCGATTACCGGAATCTGCCGGCCGGTGAGCGGCAAATGCAGCGTCTGGCCGATCAGGTGCGCATAACGCTCGTCCTCCGGATGCACGGCCACGGCGACGTCGCCCAGCATGGTCTCCGGACGCGTGGTGGCGACCACCAGCGACGCGGCGCCGTCGGTGGTCATGTAGCGGATCGACCACATGTGGCCGTCGCGCTCGACGTTGTTCACTTCGAGATCCGACACCGCCGTGCCCAGCACCGGGTCCCAGTTCACCAGCCGGTTGCCGCGATAGATCAGGCCCGCGCGATACCAGTCGATGAACACCTTGCGCACCGCGGCCGACAGGCCTTCGTCCATGGTGAAGCGTTCGCGCGACCAGTCGGCCGCGGCGCCGATGCGGCGCATCTGGTGGGTGATGGTGGAGCCGGACTCCTCCTTCCACTGCCAGACCCGCTGGATGAACGCATCGCGGCCCAGGTCATGCCGGGTCTTTTCCTCGACGGCGAGCTGGTTCTCCACGATCTTCTGGGTCGCGATGCCGGCGTGATCGGTGCCGACCTGCCACAGCGTGTTCATGCCGCGCATGCGCTGGTAGCGCACCAGCATGTCCATCACCGTCTGCTGGAACGCATGCCCCATGTGCAGCGTGCCGGTGACGTTCGGCGGCGGCAGCAGGATGCAGTACGGCTCGCCCTGGCCGCTCGGCTTGAACGCGCCGCTGGCTTCCCAGCGCTCGTACCACTTCGACTCGATCCGGGCCGGCTCGAAACTCTTTTCCATCGGGAAACGCTCGCTGGCGCGCAGGCGCGCGCTTTTGTTGTGGGGTAAAGCCGTGATTGTACGGTGCCGGCAGGGGCCGGCCAAAGATGGTGGGGCCGCCTTGGGGCGTGATGTGTCGTGTGGCCGTTGCCCGCATGGACGAACAAGAGCCGGCGGGCAGTGCCCGCCCTACAGCCGAGGGGAACCCTTCGCGGACGACGGGCAGCGTAGGGCGGGCACTGCCCGCCGCCCTTGTCTCAGCCGCCCACGGCCAGCCCGGCGCCAAGATCCAGCAGCGGCGCGGCGATCAGCATGCGGGCGAGAAACAGCACGATGATCACCGCCATCGGCGCGAAGTCGATCTGGCCGAACACCAGCTTGCCGTCCAGCGGACGCAGCAGCGGGGCGACGATCTTCTCCACCAGTCGCAGCATCGGCTGGCGGCGATCGACGGAAAACATGCTCAGCAGCGACCAGCCGAAGATGAGCACGATGTAGAACAGCAGCACGAAGTCGAACAGCTCGGCAAGCGACAGCACCAGCAGACCGGCAAGGTTGGGTATCGCCCCGACCAGCGCGAACAGCAGCAGGCGCTTGAGCAGCATCGCCAGCCACGCCAGCAGCAGGCCGGCAAGGTTGATCCTGCCCCAGTTCGGCACCACGCGGCGGATCGGCGCCAGCACCGGGTTGGTGGTGCGGTAGATGAACTGGCTCAGCGGGTTGTTGAAATCGGCGCGGCAGGCTTCGGCCGTCACCCGCAGCAGGAACAGGATCACCACGGCGTCGAACGCCAGGCCGATCAGCATCGAGAGTGCGTTGAACAGATAGCTCACGGCTGCGCGTCCAGTTCGGCGGCGAGCTCGGCGCCGCGGCGGGTGGCCGCGGCCACGGCTCTGGCCACGATGCGCGGCAGTCCGTCCGCGCCGAAGCTCTCCAGCGCGGCCTGGGTGGTGCCGTGCGGCGAGGTGACGCGCTGGCGCAGCACGGCCGGGTCGTCGCCGCTCTCGGTGAGCATGCGGCCGGCGCCGAAACAGGTCTGCGCGGCCAGTGCGCGCGCGGTGTCGCGCGGCAGGCCCTGGGCCACGGCGGCTTCTTCCAGCGCTTCCACCAGGGCGAAAAAATAAGCCGGCGCCGAACCGGAGATCGCGGTGACGGTGTCCATCAGGGCTTCGTCGTCGATCCAGCGGGTGAGTCCGGCAGCGTCCAGAATGTGCTGCGCCTGCGCCTTCTGCGCGGGGCTGACGCGCGCGTTGGCGCACAGACCCGTGGCGCCGGCGCCGATCAGCGCAGGCGTGTTCGGCATGCAGCGCACGATCGGCAGGCTCGCGCCGAACCAGCGTTCGAGCTGGTCCAGCCGCACGCCGGCGGCGATCGAGATCAGCAACGGGCGCTGGCGCTGCAGGATGTCCTGCAACTCGCCATGGACGGAGGGCAGCACCTGCGGCTTGACCGCCAGCACGATCACCTCGGCCTCGGCCGCCGCCAGCCGGTTCTCCGCGTAGCAGGCGATGCCGAAATCGCGGCCCAGCTCCTGGCGCCCCTCGGCGCGGGGCTCGGCGACGCTGATCGTGGCGGAGGCGACGCCCGTCTTCAGCAGGCCGCCGATCAGGCTGCGCGCCATGTTGCCGCCGCCGATGAAGGCTAATCGTGTCATGCAGGACTCCTTGATCGTTGCAGCCGCCTACCTTACCGGAAGCCGGCGCGCCGGCGCGCGGACGACGCGCCGCCGCCGCCGCGACGAGGCCGACGGCGGGGCAACCTCGCGTTTTTCGACGGGATGCGCAAATCCCCGTTGCGGTTGCGGCATGATAGGCGGGAAAGGCTGGCCGCACAGCCGCTTGCGCGAGTAGTATCGACGCGGCTACAGGGGGATTCGGGTTGCCGGTCCGCAGGGTTCCAGGGGCAGCGGTTGCGCGCCCGGGCGGCGGCTGGCGGCGACAGTCCGGACCCCTGTGCATCCGCATTCATGCCACCAGACGATCGGTTGAGGGGAAACGACTTCATGGACATTGCCGAACTGCTTGCCTTCTCGGTGAAGAACAAGGCCTCGGACCTGCACTTGTCCGCCGGGCTGCCGCCGATGATCCGCGTCGACGGCGACGTCCGCCGGATCAACATCCCCGCGCTCGAGCACAAGCAGGTGCACTCGCTGATCTACGACATCATGTCGGACAAGCAGCGGCGCGACTACGAGGAGTTCTTCGAGACCGATTTCTCGTTCGAGATCCCCGGCCTGGCGCGCTTCCGCGTCAACGCGTTCACCCAGAACCGCGGCGCCGGCGCGGTGTTCCGCACGATTCCGTCCGAGGTGCTGACGCTGGAAGACCTGGGCGCGCCGCGCGTGTTCAAGGAGCTGATCGAGCAGCCGCAGGGCCTGATCCTGGTGACCGGCCCGACCGGCTCGGGCAAGTCGACCACGCTGGCGGCGATGGTCGACCACATCAACAAGAACGAATACGGGCACATGCTCACGATCGAGGACCCGATCGAGTTCGTGCACACCTCGCAGAAGTGCCTGGTCAACCAGCGCGAGGTGCATCGCGACACGCATGGCTTCAACGAGGCGCTGCGCTCGGCGCTGCGCGAGGACCCGGACTACATCCTGGTCGGCGAGCTGCGCGACCTGGAAACCATCCGCCTGGCGCTGACCGCCGCGGAAACCGGCCATCTGGTGTTCGCCACCGTGCATACAAGTTCGGCGGCCAAGACCATCGACCGCATCATCGACGTGTTCCCCGCCGGCGAGAAGCCGATGGTGCGCTCGATGCTGTCCGAAAGCCTGCGCGCGGTGATTTCGCAGTCGCTGCTGAAGAAGGTCGGCGGCGGCCGCATCGCGGCGCACGAGATCATGGTCGGCATCCCGGCCATCCGCAACCTGATCCGCGAGGACAAGGTGGCGCAGATGTACTCGTCGATCCAGACCGGCCAGCAGTTCGGCATGCAGACCCTGGACCAGTGCCTGCTGGACCTGGTCAAGCGTGGCGTCGTGACGCGCCAGCAGGCGCAGGGCTACGCCAAGAACAAGGACAGTTTCAAGTGAAGCAGGGAATAGGGAATGGGGAATCGGGAATGGTTGAGAAGCGCACAGCGGCACCGGCTCTCGGCTTGAACGTCTCGGCTTCCCGCGGCGGATTTGCAGCGTGCCTCAAACCCCTATTCCCTATTCCCCATTCCCTATTCCCGGACCCAAAGCCATGAGCGACTTCGATTTCACCTCGTTCCTGAAACTGATGGTGCACAAGAAGGCATCGGATCTTTTCATCACGGCCGGCGTGGCGCCGTCGATGAAGGTGCAGGGGCGCATCGTGCCGATCACGCAGAGCCCGCTCAGCGTGCAGCAGGCGCGCGACATGGTGCTCAACGTGATGACGCCGGGCCAGCGCGAGGAGTTCGAGAAGACCCACGAGTGCCAGTTCGCGATTTCCGCGCAGGGCGTGGGTCGTTTCCGCGTGTCGTGCTTCTACCAGCGCAACTGCGTGGGCATGGTGTTGCGCCGGATCGAGTCGAAGATCCCCACCACCGAGGAGCTGAACCTGCCGCCGGTTATCAAGCAGCTGGCGATGACCAAGCGCGGCATCATCATCTTCGTCGGCGCCACCGGTTCGGGCAAATCGACCTCGCTGGCGGCGATGGTCGGCTACCGCAACCTCAACTCGACAGGGCACATCATCACGATCGAGGACCCGATCGAGTACGTGCACAAGCACGAGGGCTGCATCATCACCCAGCGCGAGGTCGGCATCGACACCGACAGCTGGGACGCTGCCCTGAAGAACACCCTGCGCCAGGCACCCGACGTGATCATGATCGGCGAAATCCGCACCCGCGAGGGCATGGACCACGCCATCGCGTTCGCCGAGACCGGCCACCTTGTGCTGTGCACGCTGCATGCGAACAACGCCAACCAGGCGATGGACCGCATCCTGCATTTCTTCCCGGAGGATCGCCGCCAGCAGTTGCTGATGGACCTGTCGCTGAACCTCAAGGGCATCGTGGCGCAGATGCTGATTCCGACCCCGGACGGCAAGGCGCGTCGGGTCGCGGTGGAAGTGCTGCTGGGCACGCCGCTGGCGCAGGACTACATCCGCCAGGGCGAGATCCACAAGCTGAAGGAGCTGATGAAGGAGTCGACCCTGCTCGGCATGAAGACCTTCGACCAGGCGCTGGTCGAGCTCTACCACGCCGGCGAGATCAGCTACGAGGATGCGCTGCGCTACGCGGACAGCTCCAACGAGGTGCGCCTGCGCATCAAGCTGGCCCAGGGTGGCGACGCGCACACCTTGTCGCAGGGGCTGGACGGCGTCGAACTGGAAGAAGACCCCAACGACAAGAGCTTCGGCGGCAGCAACCTGCTCAACCGCTGAGCAGATCCTGCGGCAAGGAAAAAGGAGCCTCGCGGCTCCTTTTTCCGTTCACGGGTTGTCGCGATCGATCAGTGGCTGCTCATGCTGGACGAGGGCCGGTCGTGGTGTTTCGTGGCGGCGGGGGTGATCGCCAGCGCGGAGGCGTCGACGCTCTTCACGCCCTTGACGCCCTGCGCCACGCGCACCGCGTTCATCTTCTCGCTGGCGCTGCCGACGTTGCCGGTCAGGGTTACCACGCCATCGTTGGTGGTCACGTTGATGTCGGTGGCGCTCACGCCCTTGGTGGTGCCGAATTCGGTCTTCACCTTGGTGGTGATCCATGCGTCGGCGGCCTTGTCCGGCACCGTCTGGTTGTCCGATGCCTGCGCGGCTGCCTCGCTGCTCTGCGCTGCCACGGCCTGGCTGAGTGGCACGGCGGCGAAGGCGAGCGTCAGGGCGGCGGCGATCATGCTGCGGCGAATCACGGGATGGTTGTGCATGGCAATCTCCTTGGAGAAGGGGTTGTCGGTGGTGACAACGGGGTCGCCGGGTTTGCGATCCTTGTGGCCATGACAGCAGCGGCGGAGTGAACGCCATGTGCGCAGGCGCCGCCGCGATTCAGGTGCCGCCACGGTTTGCGAAGGCGAGGTCACGAGCATGTTGGCGGTACGTTGCGTGCGCAAAAAAAGGCCGGGGTGCGCGCGGCGCCCCGGCCTGGAGTGGAACGACCTGCCCTGGCGTCGCTTATGTCACTTCAGCGTCGTCTGGCTGGTGATCACCATGCCGCCGGCCTCGACATGCATCTCGGCGTGGATGTCTTCCACGCGCTGCGCCTGCTGCTTCATCGCCTCGAACTGCGCCTTGGAACGCGCCGCCGCCTCTGCCGCCTGGGCGGCGCTGTCGTCGGGCTTGTCCGCCGATGCATCACCGCTGTTGTTCATCGCGCTGGCCGCGGCGGTGAGCGCGTCGACCTTGTCCTGCATCAGCTGCACCCAGGACAGGTACATCGCGCCGCTCAGGTGCATCCGCGCCATCTGGCCCGCGTTGCCGCCGGCTTCCTTCAGGGTGTCGGCCAGCTTGGCGTCCTCGCCGGCGCCCACGCCCAGCGCCAGCGCCTTGTCGCTCATCGCCACCCAGCCGGGCTGGCCGAGCATGCCGGCCATCTGCTGCGGCAGCGCCACCGGCTTGCCGTCATTGGTCAGCTTCAGCTGCGCCAGCGCGGGCACCATCATCTGGCCCATCGCCAGCAGGCCGGTCGGGTTGCTGGTGGCCAGCACCAGCCGGCCGCTGAAGGTGGGCAGGCTGGAGGTGGGGTTGTCAGTGAGCGTATCCAGCGCCAGGCGCACGCCCAGCAGGTCGCCGAACGGCGGGATCGCGGCTTTCTGCGTGGCCGGACCGAGCTTGGCGAAGCCCTCGTTGAGATCGCTCAGCGCCGGGCAGGTGAACGGCTTGGCCGCCACTGCATCGGCCTGGGCCATCCAGAACGTGCGCAGGTTCGCGATCGGCAGCGCCAGGCTCACGTCGAATGGCGCGGTACCGGCCTGACCCAGCCCGGGCAGTTCGACCTTGAGCCCGGAGAACGCCTTGCTGATGTCCTCGGCCAGCGCGATGTCGAGGCGGCCGTCCTGATGACCGGCGTCGAGCCGGGTGTAGCCGAAGCTGATCGTCGGCACCCGTGCGGCGATGCGAGCGGCATCGGTGCTGCACGACGGCGGGACCTGCAACTGATTGGCCACCGGCTCGCCGGTCTTGGCCGACTCGGCTACCGCGTGCGCCTTGCGCATCGCATTGGCCAGTGCGTCCGTGCCGCCGATTGCCAACGGCAGCACGCGGGTCAGGTCGAGTTCGCCGACCAGCCACTTCTTGTAACCGTTGGCCTTGGCCAGGTCGGCCAGGCGACCGTCGTCCTGCATGCTCTTCTGCGGCCGATCCAGTCCCAGCGCCTCGCGCAGCATGGTTTTCGGCGCGTCGATCGGTAGCAGCGCTGCCACCGCCTGCTTGTCCACCGTGGCCAGGATCACCTCGGCGCCCGATTCGGTGGACGCGTAGCGGCGGTAGCTCTGCTTGCCTTCGCTGGCCACCTCGAACTTCTTGCCGTAGGCGGTCTCCAGGCGGCCCACGAACGCGTCGAAGGCGGCCGCGTCGGCGAGCTGGAAGCGCAGCACGGGCGCCAGGCCCAGGCCGTAGAGGGCCGAGTAGCCCTTCAGGTCGAGGCCGGCGGACTGGGCGAAGCCCTCCACCGTCTTGCCGTTGAACTCGGCGCGCAGCGCGCGCAGCAGGCGGGCGCCGTCAGGGTCCTTCTCGGCGAGCCGGTCGGCCGCGGCGTCCATCTGTTCCAGTTGCGACGGCAACTGGGCGTCGGCCTGGGCCAGGAGAGCCTTGCGGGTGTCGTCGTCGAGCACGTCCAGGTTGGCCACGACGTACGGCGTATCGGCCGGCACGAACGCCAGCGGTGCATCCTTGTCCTTGTGCGAACAGGCAGCCAGCAGGACGCTGGCCAGTCCCATCGCGAGATAGCGGGTTGTCGCGCGCATGTTGATCCCCGTGGTGAGCAGCAGCGGCCATTATGCCCGCTGGGAGCGTGGGCGGCAGAAACTTCGGAGACGAAAAAAAGCTGCGCGAGGACGGGGTATCGACGGTTCGCCGACCCATGGTGGTTCCATGGCTCAAGAAGCGGCGAAGCGCTTTACAACAGCGAAGCTGGTCGAATGCGGACCGCGCAGCCGCTTTTGCAGCCCGGAAGATCTGCGCCGTCGCTCCCGGGTTGCGTCCGTGGCGGGCGCGGCGCCGGCGCTGCAGCGGGCATTCAGCGCGCAAGCACCTCGTTGAGCACGGCCATGCGCACGAACACCCCGTTGCCGACCTGTTCGAGGATGCGTGACTGCGCGCCGTCGGCCACCTCAGAGGCGATCTCGATGCCCCGGTTGATCGGCCCCGGATGCATGACCAGGCAACCCTTGGCCGCGCGCGCCAGGCGGCGACGGTCCAGCCCGTAGCGGGTGAAGTAGGCGGCCTCGTCGGGCAGTTCGATGCGCGCCATGCGCTCCTTCTGCAGGCGCAGCATCACCACCGCATCGGCGCCTTCGATGGCCTGGTCGAAGTCGGTGAAGCGCTGGCCTTCGACGACTTCGTCGGTGGCCGGCATCAGCTCGGGCGGGGCGCACAGGCGGATCTCCTTCACGCCCAGCGCGGTGAAGGCATTGACGTCCGAGCGGGCCACCCGCGAGTGGCTGATGTCGCCGCAGATCACCACCGTCAGATTCTCGAAATCGGGCCGGTGTTGGCGAATGGTGAGCGCATCCAGCAGGCCCTGGGTGGGATGCGCGTGGTTGCCGTCGCCGGCGTTGATCACCGACACGCCGCTCATTGCATGGCGTACCAGTTCGTCCGGCGTGCCGGACTGCTTGTGGCGCACGATGATCGCGTCCAGGTGCATCGCCTCGAGCGTATGCAGGGTGTCGAACAGCTCCTCGCCCTTGCTGGTGGAGGACAGCCCGATGTCGAAGTTGACCACGTCCGCACCGAGCCGCCGCGCCGCCAGTTCGAACGAGGTGCGGGTGCGCGTGGACGGTTCGAAGAACAGGTTCAGCACGGTGCGCCCGGCCAGCACGTCCAGCTTGCGGGTGCCGTGGGCGCAGGCATCGCGCAGCGCCTCGGCGCGGTCGAGCAGGCGCTCGATGGTCTCGCGCGGCAGGTTTTCCAAGGTGGTCAGGTGGCGCAGGCGAGGGCTCATGGGGGTTCGCGGATTGGGGAGGAAGGTGCTGATCAGTGCGGGGTGGCGTCGTGCGGGATCACGGCGGCCTCGAGCAGCCAGCGTTCGAGGATCACTGCCGCCGCCTCGGCGTCGATGGCGGCGCCTTCGCGGCGTCGCCGCAGGCCGGCGGCGCGTCCGGCGGCGAAACGTTCGGCAGCTTCGTGCGAGCTGTGGCGTTCGTCGACCAGCACCACCGGCAGGCGGTAGCGCTCGGTCAGCTTGCCGGCGAAGGCGCGTGCGCGCCGACTGGCGGGTTGTTCGGCGCCATCGAGGGTCAAGGGCAGGCCGACCACCAGGGTGTCGGGCTGCCACTCGCGCTGCAGGGCGTCGAGCCGGTCCCAGTCGGGCTGATCGTCGCGGACGGCGACCACGGCGAGCGCGCGCGCGGTGGCGGTCAGGCGGTTGCCGATGGCCACGCCGGTGAGGCGACTGCCGACATCGAAGCCGAGCACACAGCTCATGCGTGGCCCGCGTAGCCGGACAACTGGCGCGGGTCCACCCCGACCAGGCCGGCGGCGGCGCTCCAGCGCTCCTCCAGCGGCGTGTCGAAGACGACCCGGCCGTTGGCTTCGGCGGTGAGCCAGGCGTTGGCCATCAGTTCCTGTTCCAGCTGGCCGGCATCCCAGCCGGCGTAGCCGAGCACCATGATGGCCTGGCGCGGGCCTTCGCCGGCGGCCATTGCCACCAGGATGTCACGCGAGGTCGTCACCGACCACTCGGCGTTGATGCGGTAGGTCGATTCCCAGTCGCCCGGTTCGTGGTGCAGCACGAAGCCGCGCTCCTGCTGTACCGGGCCGCCGATCAGCACCGGTGCGTCAGCCAGGTCGGCGTCGGCGCATTCGAGCTTCATCTGCGCCAGCACGTCGCCGAAGCGGTATTCGGACAGCTGGTTCACCAGCAAGCCGACCGCGCCGTCCTCGTCGTGCTGGCACAGCAGCGCCACGCCGCGCGAGAACGGCGGCTCGGCCAGGCCCGGCATGGCGATCAGGAAGTGACCGGTGAGGGTCGCGGGTTGCATGGCAGCCATGGCGCCATTGTAGTCGCAGCCGAATCGCGGCGCTCCTAGCGCGTCTGCAGCACGTTGTTGGGCTGGAACTGCCAGGTGCGGGTGATGTTCAGCTCGTCGACGTGCTCGCCGGCCCGCGGTGCCGGCGGAAACGGTGCGGCCAGGCGCACGATGCGTTCGGCCGCGGCGTCGAGCACCGGCTGGCCGGAACTCTGGATCACGTCGATGCTCTTGATGCTGCCGTCGAGGTTGAGCACCACGGTGAGCAGCACGTTGCCGTGCAGGCCGCGGCGACGCGCCTCCTCGGGATAGTTCAGGTTGCCGACCCGCTCCACCCGATCCGACCATCCGCGCATGTAGGCGGCATAGGCGTATTCACGGGTGCTGGCGGTGAGGTATTTCACCTTCGGCCGCTTGGCGTAATCCACCTTCTTGCGGCGCAGTTCGGCGGCGAGCTGGGCGATCGCCTGCTGGCGCTTCAGTTCGGCCGCGGTGGGCGTGGCGTGTTGCGGGTCGACTTCGGTCTGCGCGGTATCGCTGGCGACGCTGAAATCGCTGCGGCCGCTGGTGGTGACCATGCGCGCGGGGGTGGCCGGGTGCGGCAGCGGCGTGGATTCCTGCACCGGTTGCGCCGCGACCCCGGGATCAGGTCGGGGCAACGCGCCGGAGAACAGCTGCGAGGGGCGCGCGGCACGGTCACTCTGGCCGCCGCCGCGGTTGTTGGCCTGGGCCAGGAAATCGGCCTTGTCCGGCGCCTCCTGGTTGGCCACGTTGACCAGCGCGACGTCGAGCGTGGGCAGGCTTGGATCAGGCTTGGCGAAGTGGAAGGTGATGCCCAGCAGCAGCACGCCGTGCAGCAGCAGCGAGAACAGCATGGTGGCGCCGATCGGCTCGGGTCGGGCGGTAACGGTTGCGGTTGCACTCACGCAGGACGATTTCCACTGGCGTGCCGCTCGATGACGTCGAACAGCTGGCCTGCAATGTTAAGCCCGAACTGTGCGTCGAGTTCACGTACGCAGGTCGGGGATGTGACGTTGATCTCGGTCAGGTAGTCGCCGATCACGTCCAGGCCGGTGAACAGCAGTCCGCGGCGACGCAGTTCCGGTGCCACCTGTGCCACGATCCAGCGGTCGCGGTCGGACAGCGGCACGCCCTCGCCGCGACCGCCGGCGGCGAGGTTGCCGCGAAAATCGCTGCCCTGCGGAATGCGCGCGAGCGCGTACGGCACCGGTTCGCCGTCCACGACTAGGATGCGCTTGTCGCCGGCGCTGATCTCCGGCAGGTATTTCTGGGCGATCGTCAGTTGCCGGTGCGCGCCATGGCCGTCGCCACCGAGCAGGGTTTCCAGCATCGAGTTCAGGTTGCTGTCGCCGTGGCGCACGCGGAAGATGCCGCGCCCGCCCATGCCGTCGAGCGGCTTGAGCACCACCTCGCCGTGTTCGGCGGCGAACCGGCGCAGTTCGGCCGGGTCGCGTGCCACCAGGGTGGGCGCGATGCACTGCGGAAACTCGAGCGCGAACAGCTTCTCGTTGCAGTCGCGCAGCGAACGCGGATCGTTCACCACCAGCACGCCGCCGCGCTGGGCCGCTTCCAGCACCATGGTGTCGTAGACGAACTGCGCGTCGACCGGCGGGTCCTTGCGCATCAGCACCATGTCCAGCTCGCGCAGGTCGTGCCAGCGCGGCTGGCCCAGCGTGTACCAGTCGCGCGGATCGTCGCGCACCTCAAGCGGGGCGCTGCGCACCCACGGCGCGCCGTCGCGCAGGGCGAGGTCGCCCTGTTCGAAATAATGCAGGGCGTGGCCGCGTCGGGCGGCCTCCAGCAGCATCGCCAGGGTGGTGTCCTTGGCCACTTTGATGGCGTCGATGGGGTCCATCAGGACGCCGACGGAGAAGGTCATGCGGGGTGCTCCGCGGATTGCCGGGTTTGTGCGGTCGCGCCGGCAGGGGCGCGACGACTGCCGGCTATACTAGCCGCGTCGTTCATGTTGTGCCGGTCGTGGTGCGCGCGGCATGAGGTGCCAATATGCGTCAATTAGTGCGATCGGCGGGCATCGCGTCGCGGCGGTCGCTTGACAGTTTCGACGGGCAGGCAGTAAACAGCAAAGCTTCGGGGATGCCGCCACGGTGCGGGTTTGCAGCAGCCGGATCACCGGGATTTCCACACGCGTACCATTGGGCACAACAGTTGCATGTCCTGATACTTGTCCTGAGCTCGTGGCGAGCCACAGGGGGGAGTGAGTGAATTTGAACGTGAGCGTTACCGATTTGGCGGGCCTCAAGGTCATGGTGATCGATGACTCCAAGACCATCCGCCGCACCGCCGAGACCCTGCTGAAGAAAGAGGGCTGCGAGGTGCTGACCGCGGTCGACGGGTTCGAGGCGCTGGCCAAGATTTCCGACCAGAAGCCGGCGATCATCTTCGTCGACATCATGATGCCCCGCCTCGACGGCTATCAGACCTGCGCCCTGATCAAGAACAACCCCGAGTTCCGCGCCACGCCCGTGATCATGCTCAGCTCCAAGGACGGACTCTTCGACAAGGCGCGCGGCCGCATCGTCGGCGCCGAACAATACCTGACCAAGCCGTTCACCCGTGACGAGCTGCTTGGCGCAATCCATCGACATGTCAGTACTGCAGCAAGTCACTGACTGCAGACCCTGAGGGGGAGCTGTGGCAAACATTCTCATCATCGACGACTCACCCACCGACGTACGCGTGTTCACCACGCTGCTCGAGCGGGCCGGGCACCACGTGGCAGCCGTGAGCACGGCCGAGGAGGGCATCGAGCGCGTGCGCGCCGAACAGCCTGACCTGGTCATCATGGACGTCATCATGCCCGGCATGAACGGCTTCCAGGCCACCCGTACGCTCACCCGCGACCCCAAGACCCAGCACGTGCCGGTGGTGATGATCACCACCAAGTCGATGGAAACCGATCGCGTCTGGGGCATGCGCCAGGGCGCGCGCGCCTTCATCACCAAGCCGGTGAACGAAAAAGACCTGCTGGCCTGCATCAACGATCTGCTGTCGAGCGGCTCATGAACCAGAGCGCCAACCGTACCCCGTTCGAGATTCTGGCGCGCTACGAGCGGCTGTCGCTGGCGCATGCCTCCGATACCCAGGACAAGTTCGAGGCACCGGGCCTGTGGCGCGGCATCGGTTTCCGGGTCGGTTCCAGGCTGCTGGTCAGCGGCATCGACGAGATCAACGAGCTGCTCGCCGTGCCGGTGCTGACCCCGGTGCCTGGCACCCAGCCATGGCTGCTCGGCGTGGCCAACGTGCGCGGCAACCTGGTGCCGGTGGTGGACATCGGGCGCTTCCTGTTCGGCGAACGCACCCAGCATTCCGATCGGAGCCGGTTGCTGGTGGTGCGCCAGGGCGGCGGCAGCGTCGCCTTGCTGGTGGACGAGGTCCTCGGCCAGCGCACGGTGGACGCGGAGCAGCGCCAGCAGGCGCAGGAAGAAGCCGATCCGCGGCTGGCGCGTTTCGTGGACAACCGGGTGGGCGAGCAGCAACTGGCGATTTTCAGCATGAACCGGCTCGTGCGTGCACCGGATTTCCGTCAGGCGGCTGCCTGACGACCGGGTGAAGCCGGCAGGGGATGCCGTGCGGTTGGAGCGGGGAGACCGGAAGGCCGGCACCCGCTTCGGGGCAGCGCGGCAGGGGCCGGTGCGTATGGGCGGCACATATCAGTTAGACCGATGAGGTGAACATGAGTACTACAGGGGGCGTCAGCCGGGAACGCGGATATACCGCACTCATTGTCCTGCTGCTGATCGCGATCGGTTTCGCGGCACTCGACTTCTTCATGCTCAACCAGAAGAACGGCGAGGATCGCCAGGCGGTCGCGCTGACCACGCAGATCCAGGTGCTGTCGCAGCAGACGGCGAAGTTCGCGCTGGAATCCGCCGACGGCAACGTGGACTCCTTCAAGGAACTCGAGTCCACCCGCAATGCCATCGACTCGGCGGTCAAGCGACTGGACAAGGGTGACCCCGACAGCGGCATGCAAGCCTATGCCGACGGCAACAAGTCGCCGGCCGGCCGTGCCGTGACCGCGCTGGACGCGGCCTGGGCGCAGCTCGACGCCGATATCGGCAAGATCCTTTCGAACAAGGCGGTGGTGCTCGACTCGGGCCAGCGCGCGGCGACGATTTCGCAGCAGATGCCGCTGCTCAACTCCAGCATGGAGCAGGTGGTCAACATCCTGCAGCAGCGCAACGGCAGTTCCGAACAGATGCTCGGTACCTCGCGCCAGATGCTGTCCGCCGACCGCATCATCCGCCGCGTGCAGGAGGTGCTGCAGGGCGGCGACAACGCCCAGTCCGCGGCCGACGGCCTGTCGCGCGACGCGCAGTTGTACGGCAGCGTGCTCAAGGGCCTGATCGAGGGCAACCCGGACAGCGGCGTGCGGCCGATCTCCGACGCCAACGCGCGCAAGATCCTTACCGAGATGGACGCCAGCTGGACGAAGCTGGCCGACCCGGTGGCCAAGCTGTCCGCCGCCGCCGCCAACATCGCCGACGTGAAGCGGGCCGGCAACCAGGCCTCGCTGGATTCGCAGACCGTCCTGCTGCGCGCCAACGACCTGTCCGACCAGATCGGCAAGCTGCCGCTGCGCCGGCTGTTCCCGAACGTGTGGTGGGGCCTGTTCGGCGCCATCGCCGCGGTCGCCTTCGCCCTGCTGCTGGTCATCGCCCTGGTCACCGACCAGCGCAAGCGGTTTGCCCAGAGTACCGAGTTGAACCAGCGCAACCAGGAGGCGATCATGCGCCTGCTGGACGAGATGGGTTCGCTGGCCGAAGGCGACCTGACCGTGAAGACCACGGTGTCGGAGGACATCACCGGCGCCATTGCCGACTCGGTGAACTACGCCATCGACGAGCTGCGATCGCTGGTGACCACCATCAACGAGACGTCCGAGCAGGTGTCGTCCTCGGCACAGGAAACCCAGACCACCGCCCGCCACCTGGCCAACGCGGCCGAGCAGCAGGCGCAGCAGATCACCTCGGCGACCTCGGCGATCAACCAGATCGTGAGCTCGATGGACGTGGTGTCCAAGGATTCCGCCGAATCGGCCGACGTGGCCGAGCGCTCGGTGAAGATCGCCTCGCGCGGCGCCGAGGTGGTGCGCGAGACGATCTCCGGCATGGACTCCATCCGCGACCAGATCCAGGAGACCTCCAAGCGCATCAAGCGCCTGGGCGAATCCTCGCAGGAGATCGGCTCGATCGTGGAACTGATCAATGACATCGCCGAGCAGACCAACATCCTGGCCTTGAACGCGGCCATCCAGGCGGCCTCGGCCGGCGAGGCGGGTCGCGGTTTCGCGGTCGTGGCGGACGAAGTGCAGCGACTGGCTGAACGCTCCACCAGCGCGACCAAGCGCATCGAGACGCTGGTGCAGACGATTCAGTCCGATACCAACGAAGCGGTGAACTCGATGGAGCAGACCACCGCCGAGGTGGTCGCCGGTGCGCGACTGGCCGAGGACGCCGGCAGCGCGCTGGGCGACATCGAGCGCGTCTCGCACGATCTGTCCGCGCTGATTCAGAACATCTCCACCGCGGCGCGCGAGCAGTCCGCGGCGGCGACCGATATCTCGGTGTCGATGAACGCGATCCAGGAAATTACCTCGCAGACCTCGCAGGGCGCGAGCCAGACGGCCGACTCGATCGGCACCTTGGCGCAACTGGCAAGCGACCTGCGGCGTTCCGTGGCCCACTTCAAGCTGCCGGGATGATTTTGCTCGACGTGGGCAGCAGCCGGATGAATACACGCACAGTACGGGGGGCAGTCTCGCTGGTTTCGCAATGCCCGCATGGCGTGACCGCTGAGAGAGGCGCATGAGACTTCAAGACCACATCGATTTCACCACGCTGCAGTGGGTCAAGCCGGAACTCGACGACACCTTGTCGATCGCCCGCGAGGCACTGGAGTCGTACGTCGACAATCCGGGGAAGCGCGATTTCATGCGCACCTGCACGGATCATCTGCATCAGGTGCACGGCACGCTGAAGATGGTCGAGCTGTACGGCGCGGCGGCGGTCACCGCGGAGATGGAGGCCCTGGTCGGCGCGCTGTTGAACGACCAGGTGCTCCAGCGCGAGGAAGCCTACGCCGCCCTGATGCGTGGCTTGATGCAGCTGCCGGACTACCTGGAACGGCTGTCCAGCGGCCATCGCGACGTGCCGGTGGTGCTGCTGCCGCTGCTGAACGATTTGCGTGCCACCCGCGGGCTGGAGCCGCTGCCCGAGTCGTCGATGTTCCATCCGAACCTCGACGCCTTCCTGCCGGAGCAGGCTCCGGCGGCGATGAGCGAGGCTTATGCCGCGGCGCACCGCGTGGAGCTGGCCGGTTTGCGCCTGCGTTTCCAGCAGCAGTTGCTGGCGTGGTTCCGCGGCCAGGATGCGGCCCAGCAACTGGTCGCCATGCGCAAGACCCTGCTGGCGATCACTGCGCGTTGTTATCACGTGCATGGCCGGCGCCTGTGGTGGATCGCCGCCGGGGTGCTGGAAGGTCTCGAACAAGGCATGCTCAAGGGGCACGCCCCCGAAGTGCGCCAGCTGATCGGCAAGGTGGATCGCAACATCCGCCTGCTGATCGAACATGGCGAGAACAGCCTGCGCGCGAGCGATGCCGACGAGGTGGCCTGCAAGCTGCTCTACATCGTGGCCCAGGCCAAGCAGCGCAGCCCGCACATGGAGCTGTTGCGCAGCACCTACGCGCTGGACAGCCTGCTGCCCGATGCCGGTGAACTGGAACACGCCCGCGGCTCGATGGCCGGGCACAACCGCGCCCTGCTCGATTCGGTGTCGCGCGCGCTCAAGGACGACCTGCTGCGCGTCAAGGAAGCGCTGGACCTGTTCCTGCGCGAGCAGGACGGCGATCCGGCCCAGCTTGCCGCCCAGGGCGAAGTGCTCGAACGGGTCGGCGACACGCTGGGCATGCTGGCGCTGGCGGTGCCGCGCCGCGTGGTCGGCGAGCAGCGCCGCGTGCTCGACGAAATCGCCAACCGCCTGCGTCCTGCCGACGAGGAAACGCTGCTGGATGTCGCCGGCGCGCTGCTCTACGTGGAGGCGTCGCTGGACGACCACATCGAGAGCCTCGGCTCCGAAGGCGAACCTGCCGCTGCCGCCGACCCCACGCAGGGGCTGCCGCGCAGCGAAGCGCTCGGCGTGGTCTCCACCCTGATGCAGGAAGCGATCGGCAACACCGGCAAGGTGAAGGACGCGATCGTTGCCTTCGTGGAGTCGGGCTGGCAGCACGATCGCCTGGCCGGTGCGCCGCCGTTGATGGACGAGGTGGCCGGCGCCATGCGCATGCTGTCCTCGCCGCGCCCGGCCGAACTGGCCCAGGGCGTGGGCCGGTTCATCGACTACGAATTGCTGCAGGACCGTCGCGTGCCCAGCGGTGCGCAGATGGATCACCTGGCCGACGCGCTGGCCGCGCTGGAGTACTACCTGGAGGCGGCGCGCGAGCACCGTGGCGGCCTCGAACACATCCTCGACGTGGCCGAGCACAGCCTGGCCCAGCTTGGCTACTGGCCGGTCCCGGCGCAGCGCGCGGCCGTGGAGGAGCCCGCGCCGGTCGCCGAGGCACCGGCTTCCGTTTCGCTCGAAGCCGAGCAGCACCCCGACCTCTCCGAGTCCGTCAGCCTGCTGCCCGGCGCCGATCTCGGCAGCCTGTTCGTCGGCGACGCGCAGGCTTCGCCCGAACCCACGCATGACCTCGACGGGCTGCGACTGGCGGAGACCGGCGCACCGGCGAGCCCGGCCAGCGCCGTCGGCGAGGACTGGGTCGAGATCGAGGAGCAGGTCACCGAACAGGTGCCCGTCGCCGATCCGCTGGCGGCAAACACCCGCTTCAACGCCGATGCCGAAGGCATCGACGACGACATCCGCGACATCTTCCTGGAGGAAATGCAGGAGGAGATCGACAACCTCGCGGTGGCCCAGAAGGATTGGCTGGCCGACCCGGCGCAGACGCCGGCGCTGGTCGGCATCCGCCGCTCGTTCCACACCCTGAAGGGCTCCGGCCGCCTGGTCGGCGCCGGCGTGCTGGGCGAGTTCGCGTGGAAGGTGGAGGACATGCTCAACCGCGTCCTCGACCATACGATCGAGCCGGACCAGAACGTGCAGGACGTGGTCCGCCACGCCATCGACGCGCTGCCGCAACTGCTGGCTGCGCTCAAGGGCGAGGGCGATCCGCAGGTGCCGCTCAGCGCGATCATGCAGGCCGCCGAGCGGCTGGCCGCGGGCCAGCCGGCACGAGTGGAAGACTTCATGCAGCGCGGTACCGAAACGGTCACCCGCACGGTGGTCCGCCGCGTGCCGCGCGCCACCGTCGACGCGGCCGACGTGCCGCGGGCCAGCCTTACCGATGCCGACGTGGCAAGCGCGGCCGCCGCCGAGCCCGTGCCGGCCGAGCCGGAACCGCTGGTGGACATGCCGGCGATGCCGCCGATCGATCCGGTGCTGCTGGAGATCCTGCGCAGCGAAGTTGCCCAGTACCTGCAGACCATCCGCACCGCGATCCAGCGCAGCGAAGGCGCGTTGCCGGTCAGCGAGGAGCTGCTGCGGGCCGTGCACACCTTGCACGGCGCGATCGCGATGGTCGACATCCCGCTGCTGACACAGTTGCTGTCGCCGCTGGAAGGCCTGTTCAAGCGCCTGCGCGCATCCGGCCAGCCGCTGCCCGCGTCGGGCGTGCGCCTGCTCGGCCAGGCGGCCGACGTGGTCGACCAGGTAATGGCCCAGTTCGACGCCCCGGCGTTGCCGTTGCCCAACGTCGACGCGCTCACCGCGCAGATCACCGAGATGCGCGACGACTACCCCGAGTCGCAAGTCGCGCATGTGATATTCGAGCCGCAAGCGGGCGATGATGCGGTGGACGAGCCGGCCATCGAGGCCGACACCGCCCGCGAGTCGACTCCGACCCTCGCCGAGCCGTCCGCGCCGGAAGGCGTCGATGCGGAAACCGGTCACGACGAGCACATGGATGCCGCTGCCGAGATGACCGCTGCGCTGCGCGCCTTCGAGCCCGACGCGGCCATCGCCGCGGCCAACGCCGCCGCCGAAGCTGCTCGCCAGGCCGCTGCCGAGCAAGCCGCAGCCGAGCAAGCTGCGCAGGAGGAGGCCGCACGCGAGCGGGCGGCTGCCGAACAAGCTGCCGCGGAACAAGCCGCGGCAGAGCAGGCGGAACAACTGGCGGCGGCGCAGGCCGCCGCGGAACAGGCGGCAGCCGAACAAGCTGCGGCCGAGCAGGCTGCCAAGCAGGCCGCCGCCAGGGCCGCCGCGACTCGGGTGGAACCGGCGCCCGCGTTCGTGCTGCCCGACGGTAGCCGCATCGACGCCGACCTGCTCGAAGTGTTCATCGACGAGGCGCGCGAGATTCTCGACAGCGCCGACGGCGTGCTCGCCAAGTGGCACGCCGATCCCGCCGATACGTCCTGCGTCGGCGAACTGCAGCGCGACCTGCACACGCTCAAGGGCGGTGCGCGCATCGCAGGCCTGGTGTCGGTGGGCGACCTCGCCCACGCGATCGAGACGGTGCTGGAAAAACCCATCCGCGACGCCGACAAGACCGGCACGCTGATCAGTGCGCTCGAGGCGAGCTTCGACCAGCTCAACACGATGGTCCAGCGCGTGTCGCAGGGCCACATGCCGGAGTATCCGCAGGCCGCGATCGACCACCTGCTGCAGCTTGCCGGCGCCACCGCGCTGGTCGGCGAGGCCGAACCCGCGACGGACGCGTCGCACGCGCCGGTGGAGGAGGCGCCGCAACCCGTCGCCCATGAGGACGAGCACAGCCTGCCCGAGCTGCTGCCCGAGACGGCGCGCGAGACGCACTCGCCGCAGGAGCAGATCCGCGTCCGCGCCGACCTGCTGGACAACCTGGTCAACCATGCCGGCGAAGTGGCGATCTACCGCTCGCGACTGGAACAGCAGGTGGCCGGCTACCGCTTCAACCTGGTCGAGCTGGAACAGACCGTGGCACGCCTGCGCAGCCAGCTGCGCATGCTGGAAATCGAGACCGAGGCGCAGATCATCGCGCGCTTCCAGCGCGAGCATCGCGAGGCGGGCCTGACCGCGTTCGATCCGCTCGAGCTCGATCGCTACTCGCAACTGCAGCAGTACTCGCGAGCGCTGGCCGAGTCGGTGTCCGATCTGGTGTCCATCCAGAACATGCTGGATGAGCTGACCCGCCAGGCCGAAACCTTGCTGATCCAGCAGTCGCGGGTCAGCACCGAACTGCAGGACGGCCTGCTGCGCACGCGCATGCTGCCGTTCGACACGATGGTGCCCAATCTGCGCCGCACCCTGCGCCAGGCCGCGCAGGAGGAGCACAAGCAGGCCCAGCTCTACGTCGACGGCGCGCACGGCGAAATGGACCGCAACCTGCTCGACCGCATCAAGGCACCGTTCGAGCACATGCTGCGCAACGCCATCGCGCACGGCATCGAGAGTCCGGCCGAGCGGCGCAAGCTGGGCAAGCCGGCCGAGGGCGCGGTGCGCATCAAGGTGGCCCGCGAGGCGACCGAGGTGGTGGTGCGGGTCAGCGACGACGGTCGCGGCCTCAATCGCGAGGCTATCCGCAAGCGCGGCATCGAGCGCGGCATGCTGCGTCCGGAAACGCGGCCTACCGACAATCAGCTGCTGTCGCTGATCACCCAGCCCGGCTTCTCCACCGCCAGTCAGGTCACCCAGCTGGCCGGTCGCGGCGTCGGCATGGACGTGGTCGCCAACGAGATCAAGCAGCTCGGCGGTTCGCTGTCGATCGAGTCGGAGGAAGGCCAGGGCACCACCTTCGTGCTGCGCCTGCCGTTCACCCTCGCCGTCACCCAGGCCATCCTGGTGCGCATCGGCGAGGCCACGTTCGCCATCCCGATGACCTCGGTACAGGGCGTGGCGCGAGTCAATCCGGAAGACCTGGCCGCACTGCTGGCCACCGACGAGCCATCGTTCCAGTACGGCAACGAGGACTACGGCGTCCACGACCTGGCCGAGCTGCTCGGCCTGCCGCCCGGCCTCGCCACCGAGGACGAACAGCAGCCGCTGCTGTTGACCCGCGCGGGCGACCTGCGCGCGGCCATCCGCATCGACGCCGTGCTCGGTTCGCGCGAGATCGTGGTCAAGTCGGTCGGCCCGCAGATCAGCTCGGTGCCGGGCCTGCTCGGCGCCACCATCATGGGCGATGGTTCGGTGCTGATCATTCTCGACCTGGCGCCGCTCGTACGTCACGGCATGATCCGCCGCGAGCAGCGCCTGGCCGAAGGCCTCAGCGCGGTCAAGGCGCCGGTCATCGAGGAGGTGCTGGTACGTCCGCTGGTGATGGTGGTCGACGACTCGATCACCATGCGCAAGGTCACGGGTCGCGTGCTGGAACGCCACGAGTACGAGGTCAGCACCGCCAAGGACGGTGTCGACGCGCTGGAGAAGCTGCACGAGCGCGTACCCGACCTGATGCTGCTGGACATCGAGATGCCGCGCATGGACGGCTACGAGCTGGCCACTCACATGAAGGCCGACCCGCGGTTGCGCGACGTGCCGATCATCATGATCACCTCGCGCAGCGGCGACAAGCACCGCCAGCGCGCGTTCGACATCGGCGTGGATCGATACCTCGGAAAGCCCTACCAGGAGGCGGAACTGCTGCTGCAGATCGCCGAGGTGCTGGAGCAACGTGCCGCGGAGCCGATTCATGACTGATACGCCACCCGCGGTCGCGCTGCTGTTCGACGACAGCGAACTCGGTGGGCATTTGCGCGATGCGCTGCACGAGCGCGGCGCGCGGATCGTCCACGAGGGCGGCGTGGCCGGGCTGAACCGCGAACTGCTGCAGCAGGTGGGCGCGGATGTACTGGTGATCAACCTGGACGACGACGCCGACGATGCGCTCGACCAGTTGTACGACATCATCGACGGCGACCGGCCGCGGGTGGTGTTCAACGATGCCCAGGCCAGCCGCGCGCTGTCCGGCTGGGATCGTGCGCGCTGGGCGCGCCACCTGGCGGTGAAAGTGCTGGCGATGGGCGACATCGACCCGCCGCGGCCCGAGGATGCGCGCGAGGTGCAGGTCGCGCCTGCGCTGGTCGCAGCGGTTGCGCCGGTGGTGACGGAGACCCTTGGTCGCGACGCGGTCGACGAGCCCGCGACCTTCGCCACGCCGGCAGAAGACGATCTGGCAGCGCCGATCGCGCAGGATATGGCGACGCCGCTGATGGCAGACGAGCCGCCGCCGGACCTGCCCGCCGACGAGCCGCTGCAGACCGCGGCCAACGAAGACGACGCTCCCGGCGCTGCGTTCGATGCGCACGCCGGCATTCCGTTCGATGACGAGATCGAGCCGGCGGCCGACCCCGGCATCACCGCCGAATCGGATGACCTGGCTGCCGAACTCGAGGCGCTGCTCGCCTCCGGCGAATTGCCGGACGAAGAGGACGAGCAGACGGTCGGCGCGGGCTTGCGCTTCACCGGCGACGAGGAGCTGCCGCCGTTGCACGACGGCGACTTCGGCGTGGTGGAACTGGCCGATTCCGACGACGACGGCATCGCTCTGGACGAAAGCGCGCCGTCACCCGCGGTCGATGAGCTGGACTTTTCGGCGCTGGATGCCCCGGAGCTGACCGCCGAGGCGATGGATGCCGCTGCGTCGGTCGTGCCCGCCGCACCCGAGACGCCGGTGCGCGCGCCGGACAACTGGGCCTTGCTCGACGAGGAGGCGCCGGTCGAATCAAATGACAAGCCCGACGCCGCCGCGTTCGGCATCGAGAAACTCAGCGCCGCGGAATTCCTGGCGCCCGACGTGGAGCCGGTCGCCGCCGATCTGCAGCCGACCATGAGCCTGGAACTGGTCTCGATGGAAGAGGCGATTGCGCCGCAGGCCTTCGTGCCGGATCACGAGATGGTGCTGGATGAACTCGGCTCGGCGCTGAGCCGGATCGTGTTGCTCGGCGCGGCGGTCGATGGCGTCGACTCGGTGTGCGAGTTCATGCGCAGCTTGCCCGCCAGCACTCGCCTGACGTTCCTGCTGACCCAGCACCTGGGCAACCACACCGAGCAGGAAATGCTCGCGCGGCTCGCCGAAAAGAGCCCGCTGCCGGTACGCGTGGCCGAAGCCGGCCGTCGCGTCGGCATGGGCGAGGTGCTGATGGTGCCCGCCGGCCAACAGGTTCGCCTGCGTCGCGACGGCAGCGTGGAGCTGCTTGCCGACGCCGCGCCGGAACCGTCGATCGACGCCAGCCTGAGCATGGCCGCGAACGGCTTCGGCCGCGATGCGGTGGCGATCGTCTTTGCCGGGCGCGGCAACGACGCGATCGCCGGCTCGCAGGCGATCCATGATCGAGGCGGCCAGGTCTGGGTCGAATCGTCGTCCGGGGATCATTTCGCCGACATGGTCAGCGGGATCTTCGCCGAGCGACTGGTCAGTTTCTCCGGTACGCCGTCCGAACTGGCGGCGCACCTGATCGAGGTGTTTCCATGAGTGATCCGTTGCCGCGTGAAATCCGCTGCGTGCTGGTGCCGGTCGGCGAAGCGCGCATGCTGCTGCCCAATGCCACGATCGCGGAGGTGGTGACGTACAGCGCGCCCGAGCCGGTCGAGGGCGCGCCGCACTGGCTGCTTGGCCGCATCGCCTGGCGTGGCTGGCGCGTGCCGCTGGTGTCGTTCACGCAGCTCGCCGGCACCGCCGAGGGCGACAGCGAGCTGGTGGTGCGCGTGGCCGTGCTCAAGGCGCTGGGCGGCGATCCGCGCCTGCCGTTCATCGCGGTGCAGACCCAGGGTTTCCCGCGCCTGACCACGCTCAATGCCGAGCTGATCATCCCCACCCACGACGGCAAGGGCTTGCCCGACGGCGTGCGCGCGCACGTGCTGGTACGCGACGACGTGGCGATGATCCCCGATCTGGAGTGGATCGAGGCGCATCTGCTCGACCTGCTCGATGCCGGCCAGGATGACGCTGCCGCCGGCGAGATGCCGCCGGACGCACCCGGCGCGGCCGACATCCTGCACTGAGTCCACGGCATCGGCGCGACTGCGCGTCGGTGGCGGGCCGTGTACATCCCGGCCCGCAACATCCGGATGGCGAAATTTGACGCGTTGTGCACCTTGTTGGGGTGATCGTTCGCCCCGGCGAACTCGCTCGGGCCACCGGGCAGGGGGCTCGCCTGTGGGGTCCACTTCGAGGAGCCGTTGCCATGCCGAGTTCGTGCCTGTCGTTTCCTGCTGCTTTGCGTCTGGCCCGCCGTCACCCGGCGGGCCTGCTTTTGGCGGCCTTGACCTTCGCGCTGACGCCACTGCCTGCCGGCGCCGCGACGCCGCAGGACAGCGCCGGGCCGGCCAGCGCATCGAGCACGCCGCCACCGGCGGATGCGACGAACCCGCGCCTGCCGGTGAAGAACCTGCAGCGCGTCGTCGTCACCGGCATTCGCGGCAGCATCGAGAAATCGCTGCAGGTCAAGCAGCAGTCCAACGAGATCGTGGAGGTCGTCTCGGCCGAGGACATCGGCAAGCTGCCCGACCCGAGCATCGCCGACAGCCTGTCGCGCCTGTCCGGCCTGGCCACCCAGCGCGGGCTGGACGGGCAGGCCAACCAGATCTCGATTCGCGGCCTGTCGCCGGACTTCACCGCCACGCTGTTGAACGGCCATGAACAGGCCTCGACGGGCGAGAACCGCGGCGTGGAATTCAACCAGTATCCGGCCGAGCTGATCAACCAGGTGGTGGTCTACAAGACACCCGATGCCAGCCTGCTGGGCCAGGGGCTGGCCGGCACCGTCGACATGCACACCATCAAGCCGCTGGACTTCGATGGCATGAAGCTGGCCGCGAACCTGCGCGGGCAACGCGGCAGCAACGGCTCGCTCAACCCCGGCTCCGGCGTGGGCGACTGGGGGAACCGCTTCAGCCTGTCCTGGATCGACCAGTTCTTCGACCACACGCTGGGCATCGCGCTCGGCGCGGCGCGCGAGGACGCGCCGATCCAGCAGCGGCAGTACCAGGCGTGGTGGTGGAGCGTGGACAACGGCACGGCCGGCATCGACCAGAACTGGGGCGGGCCGCATACGCCGGGCATGCCCGACAACGTGATCTCGCAGGAAGGCATGCAGTTGCGCGCGCTGTCGCAGGACCAGGTGCGCGACGGCGTGATGGGCGTGCTGGAGTGGGCGCCGAACGACACCTACTACTCGACGCTGAATCTGTTCTACTCCCGCTTCGACAAGCGCTCGTACAAGAACGGCCTGCAGTGGTCCAGCAGCCCGTACGACAACGTGTCCTACGCCAACGTCGGCACCGTGCCGCTGCAGCCCTATCCGCTGGTTACCTCGGGCACGCTCATGGGCATCGCGCCGATCCTGCAGAACGGCTACAACCGCGAGCGGGATTACCTGTTCTCCGCGGACTGGAGCAACCAGATCCATTTCGGCGATGACTGGGTCGTCAGCGGCGACGTGGCCTATTCCTCGGCGCGGGTGAAGCTGCTCGATGCCTACACCTTCACCGGCCTGCCCGGCGGTGCGCTCGGCGACGTGCAGTTCACCACGCCGCGCGATTTCGGTTTCCCCGACTTCCGCACCTCGTTCAACCCCGGTGACCCGGCCAGCCTGGTGTTCACCGACCCGGACAACTACAGCTACAACGGCCGCCAGGAATTCGACCGGCAGAAGGACCACCTGAAATCCGCGCGGCTGGCGATCTCCCATCCGCTGGGCTGGATCTTCTCCAGCGTCGAGGCCGGCATCGCCTGGTCCGACCGCGAGAAGACCAAGCAGGCCGACGTGTTCTTCGCCTACCTCAACGGCAACGGTTCCGACCCCGGCACCTACGACCACGCCTACGGCGTGCCGATCGACCCGGCGGTGCTGCGCGGCAGCACCTCGCTTGGCTATGGCGGCATCGGCCCGATCGTGGACTACGACGTGCTGGCCGCGCTGGAGCGGCAGTTCTACCTTACCCAGCGCAACGGCGCTGGCGACTACGACCGCAACTACACGGTACGCGAGAAAGTGCCGGTGGCCTACCTGAAGTTCAACCTGGACACCACGCTGGGCAGCATTCCCCTGCGCGGCAACGCGGGCGTGCAGGTGGTGCGTACCGAACAATCCTCGCAGGCATTCCAGACCACCGGTGACGACAAGGTCGGCACGCTCACCGGCGGCGCCACGTACACCAAGGTGCTGCCCAGCCTCAACCTGGTGGCCGAGCTGGGCGACAAGCAGTACCTGCGCTTCGGCTTCGCCAAGACGCTGACCCGCGGGCGCATCGACGACGAAAAGGTGGCTTCGTCCGCCTCGGTCTCCGAAGTCCAGAACGGTCCGGGTGCCGGCCAGGTGCGCTGGTCGGGCAGCGGCGGCAACCCGAAGCTGCGCCCGTACATCGCCGTCGGCACCGACCTGGCGTGGGAGAAGTATTTCGACGACGCCACCTATGTCGGCATCGACGTGTTCAACAAGAACATCCTCAATTACATCTACACCCGCACCGTGGCGGACTACGACTTCAGCGGCTACACCAACAACAACCCGCTGCTGACGCCGAGCAGCGACATCGGCACGTTCTCCACGCCGCAGAACGGCACCGGCGGGCGCATGCAGGGCGTCGAGCTGGAAGGGGCGCTGTCCGGGGCGCGGCTGTCGCCGGCGCTGGCCGGGTTCGGCGTCCAGGCCAATTTCGCGCTGACCAACAGCACGATTCCCGAGAGCACCATCTCGAACATCCCGGGCGGCCCGAAATCGCTGCCGGGCCTGTCGCGCAAGACTGCCAACCTGCAGCTCTACTACGAGGCACACGGTTTTGCGCTGCGGGTGGCCGAGCGCTACCGCTCCAGCTTCACCGGCGAGGCCGTGGCGCTGTTCGACCAGATCGGCTACACGCGCATCCGCGCCAACAAGGAAACCGACCTGCAGGCCAGCTACGAGTTTCCGGACGGACGGCTGAAGGGTTTGTCGCTGCTGCTGCAGGTGTCCAACCTGACCAACGAACCGTTCGAGTCGGAACAGGTCAGCGGCCTGCCCAACGGCGTGGAAGTCGCCCGCCCGCTGGAGTACGACACCTGGGGTCGCACCGTGCTGCTCGGCGTCAACTACGCCTTGTAGCGCGGCTCACGCGCCGGCGATCGCCAGATCGCCGTGGCAGGCCTGCAAGGCGCTGAGCGCCGCCAGGCCTGCCGTCTCGGTGCGCAGGATGCGTGGGCCCAGGCGCAGGCCGAGGAAGCCGTGCTGCGCCAGTGCGCGGGTGTCGGCTTCACCCAGGCCACCTTCCGGCCCGATCACCAGCACGCCGCCGGCGGCACCGAAGCGCAGCGCGCCGATCGTCTTCTCGGCGCCCGGCAGCAAGGCCAGTCGCAGCGCGCCATCGTCAGCCAACCCGCCCAGCCATGCCGCCAGCGGCTGGATCGGCGCGATGCGCGGAATGCGTGCGCGGCCGCTCTGCTCGCAGGCGCTGACCGCCACCGACTGCCAATGCGCCAGCCGCTTGGCGGCCCGTTCCGCGTCCAGGCGCACTTCCGATCGTTCGGTCAGCAGCGGCACGATGCCGGTCGCGCCCAGCTCGGTGGCCTTCTGCACGATCAGGTCCATCTTGTCGCCGCGCGCGATGCCCTGGGCGAGCAGCAGCGGCAGTGGCGACTCGTTGTACACGGGGCTGCACGCCGTCACCTGTACCCGCACCGCGCGCTTGTCGATGCTGCCGATGGTGGCCGCGTAGTCGCAGCCGTCGCCGTTGAACAGCACCACCGGCGCGCCTGCGGGCAGCCGCAGCACCCGCGTGGCGTGCTCGGCCGCGTCGGGCGGCAGCACCAGGTCGGCGCCCACGGCAAGCGGCAGGTCGGCGTGGAATCGGATGGTGCGCATGCGTCAGGGCCGCAAAAATCCAAGCATAACGGAGCGCGTGGACGGTGTCGGTCAACCGGCCACGGCGTGCTCGATGCCCTGGATGGCGGTATCCACCAGCAGGTCGATCTCCTGCTCGGTGACCACGTACGGCGGCATGAAATAGACGACATTGCCCAGCGGGCGCAGCAGCACGCCGTGCTGCAGGCCGTGCAGGTAGACGCGCAGGCCGCGCCGCTCGTCCGCGGGGTACGGGCGTCGGCTGGCCTTGTCGGCGACCAGCTCGACGGCCGCGATCATGCCGGTCTGGCGCACGTCGGCGACCTGCGGATGCTCGCGCAGCGGCGCCAGCCGGCGCGCCATGTGCGTGGCCAGCTGCCGGTTGCGTTCCAGTACCGGCTCGTCGCGGAAGATCGCCAGCGTCTCCAGCGCCACCCGGCAGCCCAGCGGATTGCCGGTGTAGCTGTGCGAATGCAGGAAGGCCTTGCCGGCACGGTACTCGGCGTAGAACGCAGCATAGACCTCGTCGGTGGTGAGCACCGCCGACAGCGGCATGAAGCCGGCGGTGAGTCCCTTGGACAGGCACATGAAGTCCGGCGACACGTGGCCCTGCTCGCAGGCGAACAGCGTGCCGGTGCGGCCGAAGCCCACCGCGATCTCGTCGGCGATGAAGTGCACCGCGAACTCGTCGCACAAGGCGCGCAGTCCGGTCAGGTAATCCGGGTGATACATGCGCATGCCGCCGGCGCACTGCACCAGCGGCTCGACGATCACCGCGCAGGTTTCGCGGGCGTGGCGTTCCAGCAGCGTGCGCAGCTCGGCGAGCCGGCGCGCCGCTATCTGTGCCGGTGTCTCGCCCGGTTCGCCTTCATAGGTGTCCGGCGAGGGCGCCAGCAGCGGGGTCAGCAGCAGCGGTGCGTAGGTCTTGCGATACAGCGCCACGTCGCTGACCGACAGCGCACCCAGGGTTTCGCCGTGATAGCTGCCGCTGAGCGCGATGAAGCGGGTCTTCTCGCCATGACCGCGGTTGAGCCAGTAGTGGAAGCTCATCTTCAGCGCCACTTCGATCGCGGACGAGCCGTTGTCGGCGTAGAACACGCGCTCCAGTCCGGGCGGCGTGATGCGCACCAGTTCCTCGGCCAGCCGGATCGCCGGTTCGTGGGTGAAACCGGCAAAGATCACCTGTTCCAGCGTGCGGGCCTGGTCGGCCAGTGCGGCGGCAATGCGCGCATTGGCGTGGCCGAACAGGTTGACCCACCACGAGCTGACGCCGTCGAGATAGCGCCGGCCCTCGGCATCGACCAGCCAGGCGCCTTCGCCGCGCACGATCGGCAGCATCGGCACCGCGCCTTCGCCGTGGTCGTGCATCTGCGTGCATGGATGCCAGACGTGCCTGAGATCGCGCTCGGCAAGCGCGGCGTTGTTGTTTGCGGGAATGGTCATCCGGCTATGATCGACGCTGCGCCCGGGATGCTCAAGCGGTGCGCGGGACATTCGGAACTGGACGCTTGATTCGACTTCGAAAAATTCTCGTCGCCCTGGCGGTGCTCGCGGCAGTCGTGCTGGTGCTGGCGTGGTTTCTGCCGGCGCGCTGGGTGATGCCGTGGGTCGAGCCGCAGTTGCACGGGCTGCGGCTGCAGCAGGTGCAAGGCACGGTTTGGAACGGTGCTGCCGGTAACGTCTTGGATGCCGATGGGCGACGGTTGGGACAGGTGCGCTGGCAGTTGTCGCGCCGCGCGCTGCTCGGCCGGCTGCAGATGCAGCTGGCCTTCGACGGACCGCAGGCGGATTTCTCCGGAACCGTGCGGCGCACGGCGCAGGGTCGCGTCGAGGGCGAAGGCTGGCGGCTGCATGCCGATCTCGCCGCGACGGATGTTCCGCTTCCGGTCGACTGGGGCGCGCCGCTGGGCGAGCTGCAACTGACGGTCGATCATGTACTGCTGCAAGGCGGCTGGCCGCTGCAGTTGCAGGCGCAGGGCCGGTGGCAGCGGGCCGCCGTGCACACGACCGAAGGCGAGCTGGCGCTGGGTGAATTGCAGGGAAGCGCGCAGGCGCAGGGCGGCGTGATCCACGCGCAATGGCACGATCAGGGCGACGGGCCGCTGCAGGTGCGCGGCGAATTGCAGCTGAGCCCGCTGGGCTGGCGTCTGGACAGCACGCTGCGCGCCCGCCATGGCGATCCGGCGTTGCAGCGCTGGCTGGCCCGGCTCGGGCCGGTCGCGCCGGACGGCAGCGTGCACATCCGGCAGGCCGGTGGCCTGGCCGCCAACCCTCCATCGAACCGCCAGGACGCCACGCTGCCATGAACCCCGAGACTACCGCCGTCGCGCTGGCCGCGGCACGCGAGGCTGCTGCTGCCGCCGCCGAAATCATCACGCACTACTGGCGTCGCGGCGTCGAGGTGGAGCTGAAGGCCGATGCCACGCCGGTGACGGTGGCCGATCGCGAGGCCGAGCAGGCGATTCGCCGCGTACTGCAGGCCGCGCTGCCGCAGGCGGCGATCTACGGCGAGGAGTTTGGCCTGCAGGGCGAACGAGACGCTTTGCTGTGGCTGGTCGATCCGCTCGATGGCACCAAGAGCTTCGTGCGCCGCACGCCGTTCTTTTCCACCCAGATCGCGTTGATGGACCGCCACGAACTGGTGCTGGGCGTATCCAGTGCGCCGATCTACGGCGAGACGATGTGGGCCAGCGCCGGCGGCGGCGCCTGGTTCGAGGGCGAACGCGTGCGCGTGGCGGACACCACCGACATGGCGCAGGCGGCGATCTCGACCGGCAACATCAGGACGCTCGCCGGCGACGCCCGCTGGGCGGCGCTGGGCGGGCTGATCCGTGACAGCAACCGCATCCGCGGCTACGGCGATTTCTGCCACTACCACCTGCTGGCGCGCGGCAGCCTGGACCTGGTGATCGAGTCGGACGTGAACATCCTCGACATCGCCGCGCTCGCGGTGATCGTGCGCGAAGCGGGCGGTGTGTTCACCGATCTCGACGGCGCCCCGCCGACGCTGGATACCACCAGTGTGCTGGCCGGCACGCCGGCGCTCCACGCGCAGGCCTTGCAACGCCTGCGGCGCTGAGGCGCAAAGGTTAGAATCGCCGGATGCGCAAACTGCCGATCATCCACGCCATCCGCGACGTCACCGACAGCCGATTCCTGCAGGTCGAGCAGCTGGACCTGGAATTCTCCAACGGCGTGCGGCGCACCTACGAACGACTCAAGGGCAGCGGCCTGGGCGCCGTGATCATCGTGCCGATGCTCGATGACGAGACCGTGCTGCTGGTGCGCGAGTACGGCGGAGGCGTCGGCCGCTACGAGCTGGGCCTGCCCAAGGGCCGGCTCGACCAGGACGAAACCGCCGAGCAGGGCGCCGAGCGCGAGATGAAGGAAGAAATCGGCTACGGTGCGCGCAAGCTGAAGATCCTGCACAACCTGTCGCTGTCGCCGTCGTACATGACGCACATGGCGCACGTAGTGCTGGCGCAGGATCTGTATCCGGAGAAACTCGCCGGCGACGAACCGGAGGAACTCGAAGTGGTGCCGTGGAAGATGTCCGAGCTGCACACCCTGCTCGGTCGCGACGACGTCACCGAGGGGCGCTCGATCGCCGCGTTGTTCATGGCCCGCGAATACCTCGCCGGGCGCTTCCAGAGGACCTGAGCTTGCCCCCCGAATTGGCACGGCAGGTGGGCGCGATTGCCCGCGCGGCGGCGGCGGCGATCCTGCAGGTGTACCACGGCGACTTCGCCGTGCAGACCAAGGGCGACGACTCGCCGTTGACCGCCGCCGATCTCGCCGCGCAGCGGGTGATCGTGGCCGGCCTGGCCACGCTGCAGGAGCAACTGCCGGTGCTGTCGGAAGAGGCCAAGGCCCTGCCCTGGTCCGAGCGCCGGCACTGGACGCGCTACTGGCTGGTCGACCCGCTCGACGGCACCCGCGAGTTCGTCAAGCGCAATGGCGAGTTCACCGTCAACATCGCGCTCATCGACGACCACCGCAGCGTGCTGGGCGTGGTGCTGGCCCCGGTCACCGGCGAGCTGTACGCCGCCGCTCAGGGCCAGGGTGCGTGGCTGCAGGAGCGCGAGGGTGGCCCGTGGCGGCGCATCCGCACGCGGCCGCTGGGCGATCCGCCGCGGGTGGTCGGCAGCCGTTCGCATGGCGGCGCGCAGGGTGGGCTGCTCGAACAATTGATCGGCAACGACTACGACCATGTGCCGCTCGGCTCCTCGCTGAAGTTCTGCCTGATCGCGCGCGGCGAGGCGGACATCTACCTGCGCCTTGGCCTCACCAGCGAATGGGACACGGCCGCGGCGCAATGCGTGCTGGACGAAGCCGGGGGCGCGGTGCTCGATCTCGCCGGCCGACCGTTCCGCTACAACCGCGGCGAGTCCCTGTTGAATCCGGAGTTCGTCGCGGTCGGCGACCTCTCGATCGACTGGACCGCGCGACTGACCAGGAGCGAGGAGTGAGTGAAGAGGAGTGAGAGATGAGAGGGGGTCGTCCTCCGCCCGCTCCACCCGCGCACGCTCCTGCTTTCTCTCACGTCTCACTCCTCTCCACTCACTCCCGTCTTATGACCCGACACAGTCTCGACGACCTCCTCGCCATCATGGCGCGCCTGCGCGATCCGCAGCATGGCTGCCCGTGGGACGTGCGGCAGGATTTTTCCTCGATCGCCGCCTACACGATCGAAGAGGCGTACGAGGTCGCCGATGCGATCGACCGGCGCGACTGGACCGACCTGTGCGACGAACTCGGCGACCTGCTGCTGCAGGTGGTGTTCCACGCGCAGATGGCCGCCGAGCAGGGCCTGTTCGAATTCGCCGACGTCGCCCACGCCATCAGCGCGAAGATGCTGCGCCGCCATCCGCACGTGTTCGGCGACACGCGTTACGCCGACCTGACCGAGCAGATGCAGGCGTGGGAGCAGATCAAGTCCGCCGAGCGCGTGGCGAAGGGCCGGACCGCCGATGACAGCGCGCTGGCCGGCGTCTCCACCGGGCTGCCGGAGTGGAAACGCGCCCACAAGTTGCAGCAGCGCGCTGCCGCCACCGGTTTCGAGTGGCCCGGCCCGCAGCCGGTGCTGGAGAAGCTGGCCGAGGAAGTGGAGGAGGTGCGCGTCGAGTTCACCCACGGGGCCGACCCGGCGCGCCTCGAGGACGAGATCGGCGACGTGCTGTTCGTGATGGTGAACCTCGCACGCCATGCCGGCGTCGATTTCTCGCAGGCGCTGCGGCATGCCAACGCGAAGTTCGAACGACGCTTCCGCCGCATGGAGCAACTGGCTGCGGCCGATGGCGCGGCGTTTGCCGAGCGCACGCTGGAGGAGCAGGAACAGTTGTGGCGGCGCGCCAAGCAGGACGAGGCCGGCCACTGACAGACGCGGCGGCCGTGGCCGCCGCGTCATCCCGTTTTTGCTGTCGCGACTACTTCGCTGGAGCTGTCGCGTCGCTGGCGGCGCGCGGCTGCCATGCCGCACGCATCTTCTCGCGCTCGGCGCGCATCTTCGCCTCGTTGGCCAGGTTTTCGTCCAGCCCCTTGCGCAGCGTGGCGATCGCCTGGTCGACATTGGTCGGCTGTGCCTGCAGGCGGGCCAGTCGCTGGTAGACGTAGTCGCGCACGCGCGGGTCCTGCGACTTGGCCAGCACGTCGTTGTAGACCGCCGCCATGTCCTTGCTGCGGCCGGCCTGCTGGTACAGCCGTTCCAGCGCGCGCAGGTCGCCGATCACGCCGCTGCGCTGGTGGTGCATGTGATGGCCCGCCATGCCGTGGTCGCGGTCGCCGGGAAGGATGCGTGCCTGCTTGGTGACGACCATGTGCGGATTGGCGGGCGACGCCGGCGCGTTCTGGGCCATCGCGAACGTGGCCGACCCGGCCAGCAGGGCGACGAGGGCGGAGGCGAGGAGGGTCTTGCGTTGCATGGGCTGTCTCCGTGGGTAGTGGGATGATCAACGCGCCGGCCGCGCAGGAGTTGACTGCGGTGTTCAGACTGCTGTCATCCTTGCAACCCTTTTGCGATCCGCTGCATCCAAGCCTGACCGACTACCGAGGAGAGTCCCATGCGCCGTCTTTTCATCGCCGCCATGCTGTGTGCCCCGTTCGCCGCGTTTGCCGCCGGATCGTGCGAGTTCGAGGCCCCGCGCAACCTGCAACTGGACCTGGCTGGCGTCCGCAGCGTGCAGATCGACGTCAACAGCCACGACCTGCACCTGATCGGCGGCGCCGACACCAGGGGCCTGACCCTGGTCGGACGCGCCTGTGCGTCGAAGAAAGCCGCGCTGGACAAGCTCACGGTCACCCAGCGACGCGACGGCGACCAGCTGTTGATCGACATCGGCGGCGACCACCAGGGTTTCAATTTCAACCTGTTCGGCGGCAACGTCAGCATGAGCCTGGACGTCACCGTGAACCTGCCGGCGAACGTGCCGGTCACCGTGCGCGTGGGCTCCGGCGACGCCGACGTGCGCGGCGTGCAGGAGCTGCGCAGCACGGTCGGTTCCGGCGACCTGCACGTGCGCCAGATCGCCGGCAAGTTCGCCACCAGCGTGGGCTCGGGCGATGTCGACGCCAGCGATGTCGGCAGCCTGCAGCTGGGTTCGGTGGGCTCGGGTGATTTCAAGATCGATGGCGTCAAGGGCGACGCCAGCATCGGCAGCATCGGCTCGGGCGACGTCACGCTGCGCAACGTCGGCGGCAGCGTGCACGCCGACACGCTGGGCTCCGGCGACCTGACCGTGCACGATGTCGGCGGCGATCTCACGCTCGGCGCCAAGGGCAGCGGCGATGTCGACCACTCCGGCATCAAGGGCAAGGTCAGCGTGCCGCACGACGACGATTGATTCCGCCACAAGCCGGCATCCCGTAGGGCGGGCACTGCCCGCCGCTCTTGATCGCGTGCATCACCGAAAGGCATGGCGGGCAGTGCCCGCCCTACGAAGCTGGAGCGAACAACATCGGGCACTTCGGTGCGTCTACGGCTGAATTCCGCGCCAGACCAGATACACCAGCGGCGCGCACACCAGCAGGAACGGAATCGACACCCGGTGCAGTTGCCGCAGGCCGTGCGGCTGCCCTGCCAGGCGCAGGGCGATCAGGTTGGCCAGCGAACCGATCGCCACGCCGAAGCCGCCCACATTGACCGCCACCGCCAGCGCGATGGCATCCGGCGCTCGCTCGAGCAGCAGCACGGTCGCCGGCACGTTGCTGATCAGCTGCGCGGCGACAATGCCGCTGGCGAACAGCACCATCGGTTGATCGAGATGGAGCCCGTCGAGCACGCGCTGCATCAGCGGCAGCTCGGCGAAGTGGCCGAGGCCGAGGAAGATCGCGGCGAAGGTGAGCAGCAACAGCCAGTCGATCCGCACCAGCGAGGCGCGGGCCAGCGCCCCGAACAGCACCAGCAGCGCCACGGCGCCCAGCGGCGCCAGATCGTATTCCATCGCCACCACCATGCCGACCAGCGCAATCATCGACCACGCGCCGAGGCGGCCCGAGTGCACCGCGCCGTCGATGTGCCGGGGGCTCAATGCCACCCGATCGCGCGGCAGCCAGTACCAGGTGAACGCCGCCACCAGTGCCAGCATGACGGCCGCGGCCGGCAGCATCGCCAGCGCGAAATCGAGGAACGACAGCCGCGAGTGCTGCCACAACAGCAGGTTCTGCGGGTTGCCGATCGGGCTGAGCGTGGAGCCGGCGTTCACCGCCAGCGCCTCCAGCACCACCATGCGCAGCACCGGCAGGTTGGAGATCGCGCCGATGGACACGGTCAGCGGCACGATCAGGAACAGGCTCACGTCGTTGGTCAGCACCATCGAGAGCAGCGCGCTGGCGGCCACCAGCAACAGCCCCAGGCCGCGCAGCGAGTGCGCCCGCGCCAGCGAAGCGGCCGCTGCGTGCTGCACCAGGCCGCTGTCGCGGATGCCCTGGATCGCGATCAGCAGGCCGGTCAGGCCGGCCAGCGTGGGCAGTTGCAGCCAGTGCCGATAATCGTCGACCGGACGCGGATCGAGCAGCGCCAGCAACAGCACCAGCGCGGCGAACACCAGCAGCAGCCATTCGTGCTGCAGGCGTTTGCGCCAGCCGGTGGCGGGTGACGACGCGGCAGGTTCCACGCGCGCTCAGCCCTCGCGCAGCAGGCGCATCGGTGGCGTGCGGCTGACCCGGCGCGTGCCGGCCAGTCCCAGCAGCATCACCACCAGCGCGGCGGCGGCCGCGCTGGCGACCAGCGGCCACGCCGGCGGCACGAAGCCCTCGATGTGGAATACCGCCCGACCCAGCCACCAGCCGCCGCCGGCGGCACCCAGCGCGGCGGTCAGGCCGGCGACCAGGCCCAGCATGGCGAATTCGCAGGCGGCGGCCACGCGCAGCTGTGCACGGCGCGCGCCCAGCGTGCGCAGCAGCGCGGCCTCGTGGCGCCGCTCGGCCGCGCTGGCGGCCAGCGCCGCGGCCAGCACCAGGATGCCGGCCAGCAGGCTGAAGCCGAGGATCCAGCGCACCGCGCTGCCCACGCGGTCGATGATCTCGCGCACCCGATCGAGCAGCGAGTCGACGTCGACCAGGCTGAGGTTGCCGTATTCGCGCGACAGTTGCGCCAGTTCCGCCGCGTGTCCGGACGACAGGTGGAAGCTGGCCAGCCAGGTGTGCGGCAGCTCGCTGGCGTGGGCCGGGTCGAGCAGCAGGAAGAAGTTGACCCGGAACGAGCTCCAGTCGACCTTGCGGATGCTGCCCACCCGCGCCTCCAGGCTGCCCTCGCCGACGTCGAAGCGCATCGTGTCGCCGATCTTCAGGCCGAACATGTCGCGCCACATCGTATCGATCGAAACCTCGGGCTGGCCTGGCTGAGCTCCATGCCAAGTGCCGGACACCACCTCGTTCGCCGGTGGCAGCGCCGCAGACCACGACAGCCGCAGCTGGCGATCGGTCCACTCCTTCGCGCGCGGGTCGGCGAACTGCAACTGGTCGATGGCGTGGCCATTGATCGCGGTGAGCTTGCCCACCGCCAGCGGCAGCATGTTGAGCTGGTCGGCGCCGATCCGCGCCAGCGATTGCGAAAAGCCGGCGCGCTGGTCGCTTTGCAGGTTCAGGGCGAACCAGTTGGGCGTATCCGCCGGCAATTCCTGGCGCCAGCCTTGCAGCAACGCCGGTGCCACCACCGCAAGCAGCAACAACGCGCACAGACCCAGGCTGAGCGCGGTCGCCTGGATCACGCTCAGCGCCGGTCGTCGCGCCAGCGCGGCCAGGCCCAGCCGCAACGCCGGATGCGCGCCCGGCGCAATGCGCCGGGCCAGCCACAGCAGCGCGCCGGCCAGCAGCGCCGCGAGCACGCTCACGCCGAGCAGGCTGCCGGCGAGGATACCGGCCAGCTGCAGCGAGCCGCTCTGGTCCCAGATCAGGCCCAGCGCCACCAGCGCGGGGATCAGGTACAGCGCGTCGAAGCGCCGCACGCGCCGCGACAGACTCTGCCGGAACACTGCCACCGGCGGCACTTCGGCCAGCCGTGCCAGCGGCGGCAGCGCGAAGCCCACCAGCACCGCGATGCCCATGGCCGCGGCAGCGAATGCCGGCGCCAGCGGCAAGACCGTGGGCACGTTGCCGAACAGCTGACTGGCCAGCAACCACGCCAGCTGCGCCATTCCCAATGCCAGCGCGACGCCCAGCGCCGCCGCCGGCACGGCGAGCGCACCCAGGGTGCCCAGCAGCAGGCCGAGCACGCGCCGACGCGAGGTGCCCAGCGCGCGCAGCAAGGCCACTTCGGCAGTCTTGCGCCGCGCGTAGCGCTGGGCGGAAAGGGCGATCGCGATGCCGGCGAGCAGGGCCGACAGCAGCGCAGTCAGCCGCAGGAATGAACCGGCGCGGTCGAACGCACTGCGCATGCGCTCCCGGGTCTGCTCCGGCGTAATCAGTTGCGCACCCGAGGGCAGCGCGGTCGTCTCGACCCAGTCGCGCCAGGCGCGCACCGCATCCGGCGAGCCGGCCAGCAACAGCCGATGGCGCGCGCGGCTGCCGCGCCCGAGCAAGCCGGCCTGCTCGGCATCGGCCAGGCTCATCAGCGCGCGCGGCGCCAGCGCGAGCAATTCGCCGCCGTCGGGCTGGCGCAGCAGTTCGGCGCCGATGGTGAGCGTGCGCCCGCCCAGTTGCAGGCGGTCGCCCACCGCGAGGCCCAGCGCGACCAGCGCGCGATGATCCAGATAGACCTCGCCGGCGACCGGCGCGCGGCTCGGCGGCAGCGCATGGCCGTTGCGATCGCGCAGCTCCAGCGTGCCGCGCAGCGGATAGTGCGCATCCACTGCCTGCACGTCGAGCAGTTGGGTGCGTTCGTGGGCGAACGCCACGCTGGGAAAGCCGGCGGTGCGCGTCAGCTGCAGGCCGTCCTGGCGTGCCTTGTCGGCGAAGGCGGCAGGCAGGGCCTGCGGCGCGGATACGCCGATGTCCCCGCCGATCAACTCCGCGGCGCTGGCCAGCATGCCACGCTCGATCCGGCTCGCCAGCGTGGCGACCACGCCCAGCGCCACCACCGCCAGCACCAGCGAGGCGGCCAGCGTGCGCAGTTCAGGCAGGTGCCATTCGCGACGCAGGCTGCGCAGCGACAAGCGCAGCAGGCTCATGCCGGCACGCCCGCGTCGGTCGACGCCACGCGCCCTTCCTCCAGCTCGATGCGGCGATCGCAGCGCGCGGCCAGGCCGGCGTCGTGGGTGACCAGCACCAGGGTGGTGCGGTGGTCGCGGTTGAGCGCGAACAGCAGGTCGCAGATGTGGTGGCCGGTGCGCTGGTCGAGGTTGCCGGTGGGCTCGTCGGCGAACAGCACGCGCGGGCCGTGCACGAAGGCGCGGGCGATCGCCACGCGTTGCTGCTCGCCGCCGGAAAGCTGCGCGGGGTAGTGCCGCCGCCGCGCGCTCAGGCCCACCGCCTCGAGCGCCTCCCGCGCACGGCTGCGCGCCGCGCTGCTGCCCTCCAGTTCCAGCGGCAGCATCACGTTCTCCTCGGCAGTGAGCGCCGGCAGCAGGTGGAACGACTGGAACACGAAGCCGACCAGTCGCCGCCGCAGTTCGGCGCGGGCTTCCTCGTCCAGCTGCTCCAGCGCGTGGCCGTCGAGGGAGATGCTGCCGCGGTCGGGCGTGTCCAGCCCGGCCAGCAGGCCGAGCAGGGTGGTCTTGCCCGAGCCGGAAGCGCCCACGATGGCGAAGCTCTCGCCGGGCATCACGCGCAGGTCCACGCCGTCGAGGATGTCGAGCCGCCCCTCGGGGCCGTTGACCGACTTGCTAACATCACGGGCTTCGAGGACGGGACGGGAAGAATCATTCATGCGGCGCTGCCTGTGGTTGCTGGTTCTGCTCTGCGGTTTCGGCGTCGCCCACGCGGCGGCGCCGAAGACCGTCCTGGTGCTGGGCGACTCGCTGTCCGCCGCGCACAACATTCCGGTCGAAGCCGGCTGGGTGCATCTGCTGGATGTCCGTCTGGGCAAGATGGTGCCGAAGTGGCGTGCGGTCAATGCCAGCATCAGCGGCGAAACCTCGCTGAGCGGCCGACACCGCTTGCCCGCCTTGCTGCAGACCTACCAGCCGGCGGTGCTGGTGATCGAACTGGGCGCCAATGACGGCCTGCGCGGGTTGCCGCTGCCGGCCTTGCGCGACAACCTGACGGCGATGATCGAGCTGGCGCAAAAGCACAAGACACGCGTGCTGCTGCTGGGCATCGAGCTGCCGGTGAACTACGGCCCGCAGTACCGCGACGGCTTGCGTGCGATCTACGCCGACCTGGCGCGCCAGCGGAAGGTCGCGCTGCTGCCGTTCCTGCTCGACGGCGTCGCGCTGGACCCCGGCCTCATGCAGGCCGACGGCCTGCACCCGGTGGCCGCCGCCGAGCCGCGCGTGCTGGAAAACGTGTGGAAGGTGCTGCAACCGCTGCTGCAAGCGCCCAACGTCCACTGAACGGCGCCGCGGCCAGTTCACGCCGTCGTCACCGTGGCTCCGGGTATACCTTCACAAATGTGAAACCGGACCACAGCGAGGCAAGACATGACGACTCATGACGAGCAAGCGGGCCTGATCCTGCTGGTTGAAGACAACCGCCAGATCGCCGAGATGGTGGGCGAGTTCCTTGAAATGCGGGGTTATTCCGTCGATTACGCGGCCGACGGCGTGAGCGGGTTGCACTTGGCCGTATCCAACAGTTACGACGTGATCGTGCTGGACCTGATGCTGCCCGGGCTGGACGGCCTGGAGCTGTGCCGCAAACTGCGCAAGGAGGCGAAGAAGTCCACGCCCGTGCTGATGCTCACCGCGCGCGACACGCTGGAAGACAAGCTGGTCGGCCTGGAGGCCGGCGCCGACGACTACCTGGTCAAGCCGTTCGAAGTGCGCGAACTGGTGGCGCGGCTGCGCGCGCTGATTCGCCGCGACCGCCGCCAGGTATCCACCGAAGTGCTTACCGTGGGCGACATGACGCTGGACACCGCCACGCTGCGGCTGACCCGCGAGGGCCAGGATCTGGTGGTGTCGCCGATCGGCCTGAAACTGCTCGCGATCCTGATGCGCGAATCGCCACGCGTGGTCAGCCGGCGCGACATCGAGCGCGAGATCTGGGGCGACACGCTGCCCGATTCGGACACGCTGCGCTCGCACCTGTACAACTTGCGCCGCGTCATCGACAAACCCTTCGCACGACCTTTGCTACATACCATCCATTCCGCTGGCTACCGGCTGGCCGACCTGGAATCGGAAATGGCGTCGGCGCAGCAACCTGCGTGATGGCGAGGCGGCGAGGGCAATGAACAGCAGGGTGTCGAACGCGATCACATTCCGCACGGGAGCCTTCAAGCGACGCATCGCCTGGGTGTTCGGCTTGCAGTTCGTGGCCCTGCTGATCATCGGCGCGATGGGCATTTTCAACGTCGCGCCGTGGGAAGCGGTGATCGTGCTGATCCTCATCACCACCGTGCTGGCGTGCCTGGCCGCCCAGCACGAGTGGGTGCAGATCCGCTCGCTGGCGCGATTGATGGCCGGCTGGAACGATGCCCGGCCCGACCCGGAAGCCTTCCACCCGCAACGCCTGTCACGCCGCACGGATGCGGACGTGGCGTCGCTGGCGCGCGGCCTGCACGGCTTCGCCACGCGCATCGCCGGTTACGGTCAGCGCGAGCGCAACTTTACCCGCGACGCCAGCCACGAACTGCGCAGTCCGCTGACGGTGATCCGCATGTCGGTCGACATGCTGGTCGACGAGCAGGGCCTGAGCGATTTCGGCTCGCGCTCGGTGCGCCGGATCAAGCGTGCCTCGCGCGAACTGGAAATGCTGGTCGAGGCGCTGCTGGTGCTCGCACGCGACGCCGGCACGCCGGTGGATACCGAGCGCTTCGTGGTGAACGACGTGCTGCAGGGCGAACTTCAGGCCGCGCGCGAAATGCTCTGCGGCCGGCCGATCGAGTTGCGCCTGGAACAGCCGGCGACCTTTGCGCTGGACAGCTCGCCACGGGTGTTCTCGGTGCTGTGCTGGCAGTTGCTGCGCAATGCCTGCCAGCAGGCCGAGCGCGGCAGCGTGGTGGTCAGCGTCGAACCCGGCATGGTAAGCGTGCGCAACCTCGCTCCGGCGAAAGGCGCTGGCGATGCCGATGCCGTTGCCGATGCGGGCGCGCCCGGTGCCGATCGGCACGGATTCGAGCTGGCGATCGCGCGGCAGATCAGCGACCGCTTCGGCTGGCCGCTGGAGCTGCAGACGCATGCAGGAGGCGAAAGCATCGCGCGCATCCGTTTTCCCGACGCCCTGCCGGCGGGCGCCACGTCGCGACCCGCTCCGTAGGGCGGGCACTGCCCGCCGGCTCTTTCGGTTCCGGAGCAAAACGGCGGACAGTGCCCGCCCTACCATCAATCAGCCCGCTTGCAGCGCCGGCGCCACGGCGAACGCGCAGCCGGTCTTCGCCTTCACGTCGCCCAGGCTCACGCCGTCGTTGAGCTCGATCAGGGTCAGGCCCTTGCCCTTCTCCACCGAGAACACGCACAGATCGGTGATGACGAGGTCCACGCATTCCTTGCCGGTGATCGGCAACTCGCATTGCTGCTTGATCTTCGGCGAGCCGTCCTTCGCGCAGTGCTCCATCAACACCACCACGCGGCGCACGCCGCTGACCAGGTCCATCGCGCCGCCCGGGCCCTTGACCATCTTGCCGGGTACCATCCAGTTGGCGAGATCGCCGGTGGCGGAGACTTCCATGCCGCCGAGGATCGACAGGTCGATGTGGCCGCCGCGGATCATCGCGAAGGAATCGGCGCTGGAGAAGAACGCCGAGCCGGGCAGGGTGGTGATGGTCTGCTTGCCGGCGTTGATCAGGTCGGGGTCGACCTGATCCTCGGTGGGGAATGGGCCGATGCCGAGCAGGCCGTTCTCCGACTGCAGCACCACGTTCACGCCGGCCGGGATGTGGTTGGCCACGAGGGTGGGGATGCCGATGCCGAGGTTCACGTAGTAACCGTCGCGCAATTCCTTCGCGGCGCGCTGTGCCATCGCGGTGCGCGTCGGGTTTTCCTTGCCGGTGTTGGCGCCGGCGAGAGTGCGGATCTCGATGCGCTTCTCGTACTTCTCGCCCTGCACGATGCGGTCGACGTAGATGCCCGGCACGTGGATGTTGTTCGGGTCCAGCTCGCCCACCGGCACCAGGTGCTCCACCTCGGCCACGCAGACCTTGCCGCAGGTAGCGATCATCGGGTTGAAGTTGCGCGCCGTCTCGCGGAACACCAGGTTGCCCATCGCGTCGCCCTTCCACGCCTTGACGATGGACAGGTCGGCGGTGATGGATTCCTCCAGCACGTACTCCTTGCCGTTGAATACCTTGGTCTCCTTGCCCTCGGCCAGCTTGGTGCCGAACGCGGTGCGCGTGTAGAAGCCGGGGATGCCGGCGCCGCCGGCGCGCAGCTTCTCGGCCAGCGTGCCCTGCGGCGTCAGGTGCAGCTCCAGTTCGCCGGCCAGCGTCTGCCGCTCGAACTCCTTGTTCTCGCCCACGTACGAGGCGTACACGCGCTTGACCTGGTGGGTCTTGAGCAGCGGGCCCATGCCGAAATCGTCCACGCCGGCGTTGTTGCCCACGATGGTCAGGTCCCTGGTGCCCGCCTGCAGCAGGCCGCCGATCAGGTTCTCGGGGATTCCGCACAGGCCGAAACCGCCGGCGGCGATCGTCATGCCGTCGAACAACACGCCCTCAAGGGCTTTCGTCGCGCTCGGGTAAACCTTGTCCATTGCCGTGCCTTCCTCATGGAGAGTCAGCTGCCAAGGATACGACGGAATCGCGCCGGCCGGCCTTGTACCAAGGTCGCAGACAGGCAGGCACATGGCTTGACGCGAACAATTACGCATGTAAACATGGATTCACTTACACGCGTAAACGGTGACTCATGGCGATCAGCGAAGCCGAAGCGGTGGTGATGGACGTGCTCTGGCGCGAGGCCCCGCGCACGGCCGAGGAGATCCTGGCCGAGGTCGGGCCCGCGCAGGGCTGGCAGGAGGGCACGGTGAAGTCCCTGCTCAACCGCCTGCTGAAGAAAAAGGCCGTGCAGGCCGAACGCGACGGCCGCCGCTACCTCTACACGCCGCTGCTGGCGCGCGAGCAATACGTGCAGCAGGAGAGCAAGGGCCTGCTCGATCGCCTGTTCGGCGGCCGCGTGGCGCCCTTGGTGGCGCACTTCTCCGAGCAGCGCAAGCTGTCGAAGAAGGACATCGCCGAACTGCGCAAGCTGCTGAAGGAGCTCGACGATGAGCAGCATTGATGCGCTGATGGCGGTGTGGGCCAGCCATGGCTGGTTGGCACTGCTGGCATTCACTGTCGCCGTAATAATCGTCGCCGCCCTGCGCAGGCCGTGTCGCCGCCTGTTCGGCACCGAGCGTGCGTTCCAGTTGTGGTTGTTGCCGCCATTGGCGGTGCTGGCGAGCCAGTTGCCGCATGCGGCGGGAGCCGAGCGTACGACGCTTCCCGCACTGGTCTACGCGATCACGTCGGCGGGCGCCGCATTGCCTGTCCCGGACGCCAACGGAGCGGAGTTCGACTGGCGCGGCGGCCTGGCTCTGGTGTGGTTGGCGGGCGCCGCGTTGATGGTCCTGCTGGGCCTGCTTGCCCAGTGGCGCTATCGGCAGCGCCTTTCGGGCGCCAAGCAACTGCTCGTGCCGTTCTCGCGCTGGCCAGTGTTGCTCGCGGCAAGTGCCAGTGTCGGTCCGGCGGTGGTCGGTGCGTGGCGGTGCCGCATCGTGCTCCCCGCGGATTTCGAACGGCGCTACGACCGCGTCGAGCAGGCGTTGATCCTGGCCCACGAGATGGCGCATGCGCGCCGGCGCGACGGCTGCTGGTGTCTGTTGGCGCAGTGCCTCGCTGCGGCGTTCTGGTTCCATCCGTTCTCATGGTGGGCGCTTGCCGCATTTCGCCAGGACCAGGAGCTGGCCTGCGATGCCAGCGTTCTGCGCCAGCACGGCATGCAACGGCGCGCGTATGCGCAAGCCATGCTGAAAACCCCATCGGCGATACTTGCCTTGCCCGTGGGCTGTTCCTGGTCACCTCGCCACCCACTCACGGAGCGTATCGCCATGTTGAAATTGCCGCGTCCCGATCCTCGTCGCCGAATGTCCGGCCTGGCGACCATGCTCCTGCTGGCGCTGGCTGTGAGCGGCCTGGCCTTCGCTGCCAGCCAGCCCGGGCCGCCGGCATCGTCGTCCGACTCCGCAGGTCCCGCCCATCGCTATACGCTCAAGCTGGCACTTGGCGTGGATGGGCAGCCTGCACGCCTGCACGCAACGAGCTGCCTGAAACCGGGCGAGTACTACACGGATACCCAGACCGCCATCGGCACGCTGCCGCCATGGCATGGCCGTTACACCGTCGTGCCGGGCGAACACGGCATGCTGGAAGTGCAGGCGCATTTGAGCGGCGGTTCGTTGCCGGCCCCGGTCGATCCCAGGGTCCGCACCCATCCGGGACAGACGGCCACGATCCAGGTGGGTCAGCAGGTGGCCGGCAAGGACGGCAGGACAGTTGAAGATCACACTATCAAGATCGAGTTGACGCCCAGCGTCGGTTGTTGAGTGCCGGGCCAGGCTGACGCCCTTGGCTATACTCCGCGACATGCGTTCGAGGAGTCTCATGTGAAGCCGCCATACCTGTTCCTTGCCCTTGCTGTCTTCGGAATCACCGCCATGAGCCATGCCGCCGTTTCGCCCGTGCTGGTCATCCATGGCGGCGCCGGCGTGGTCGTGCGTGACATGACGCCGGCGAAGGAGCAGGCCGTGCGTGCGGCGATGACCCGGGCGCTGCAGCAGGGCCATGCCCGGCTCAAGGCCGGCGACAGCGCGCTGGACGCGG